>Ga0302317_10000957_pt1 | contig 22610 bp, 20 predicted proteins | sample III_Palsa_N3_3_FD_200450 | JGI IMG/M metagenome (GOLD analysis project Ga0302317, IMG submission 200450) | Peat permafrost microbial communities from Stordalen Mire near Abisko, Sweden - III_Palsa_N3_3 | ecosystem: Environmental > Terrestrial > Soil > Palsa > Peat permafrost | place: Sweden...
GCATGGCCGGCTTCATCCTCTGCCGGGTGATGGCCGGCGAGGCAGAGATCCTGACGCTCGCCGTGCGGCCGCGGTCGCGGCGCCGCGGCATCGCCAGGTCGCTGGTCGAGACGGCGCTGGCCCTGGCGGCGCAGACCGCCGGGGCAATGTTGCTCGAGGTGGCTGACGACAACCCCGGCGCCCTCGCCCTGTATGCTCGCATCGGGTTCAAGACAGTCGGCCGCCGCGCCGGCTACTACGCCAGATCGGGCGTCGCGTCGGTCGACGCCGTCGTCATGCGGCGGGCGCTTAACAGTTAGGGCGACGCGGCCTATTTTGCGGACGGGAAATCCGTCCCCTTGGGAGTCGGCTCGCGTGGACCGCCTGGAAAAGCTCTGCCTCGAGAAGGGCATGCGCATGACCGACCAGCGCCGCGTGATCGCGCGGGTGCTCTCGATGGCGCACGACCATCCCGACGTCGAGGAACTGCATCGCCGCGCCCACGCGGTCGATCCGCACATCTCGATCGCCACGGTCTATCGCACCGTGCGGCTGTTCGAAGACGCCGGCATCCTCACCCGGCACGATTTCCAGGGCGGCCGCTCGCGCTACGAGGAGGCGCCGGAGACCCACCACGACCACCTGATCGACATGAAGAGCGGCAAGGTGATCGAGTTCGTCGACGAGGAAATCGAAGCCCTGCAGGCGGCCATCGCCAAGAAACTCGGCTACCGCCTGGTCGATCACCGGCTCGAACTCTACGGCGTGCCGGTGGAGGAGTAGGCGGCGGCTATTCCGCCGGAACCGCCGCGCGCGCCGGCTCGGGCGCCCGTTCCGGGAACACTTCCGGGGCGATCGCCCAGCGGCGGAAGAAGCCGCCGATCGCCGCCATCATCGCCGGCTGGATTTCCGGGTGGTTGGCGAAGCCGTGCGGCAGGCCGGCGTAGATGTGCAGGTCGACCTTGCCGCCCGCCGCCCGCACCCGCTCCTCGAACCGGCGCGAGGCGCTGACCGGCACCACCTTGTCGGCGTCGCCGTGCAGCAGCATCACCGGCGGGAAGTCGCCCGTCACATGCTCGATCGGGCTGGCCAGCGCCGCGGCTTCCTCGGAAGCATCTGCCCCCGGCAGTGACTTCGCCGCCAGCGCGCCGGACGGGCGCGCCCCGGCGATGTAGAACAGCACCGGCGGATAGATCGCGGTCACCGCCGCGACCTCGCCGGACACGCCGGCCATGCCTTCGGGCGGATCGAGCCGCGAGTCACCGGGCGTGCCGGCCGCCAGCAGCACCAGGTGGGCGCCGGCCGAGTGGCCTTCGAGGCAGAGCTTGTCCGTGTCGAACCCAAGCTCGCCGGCATTCTGCTTGGCCCAGCGGATCGCGCGCTTGACGTCGTGGATGCAGGCCGGAAACGGCGCCTCGCCGGTCAGCCGGTATTCCTGCGCCAGCGCCACGAACCCCTGCGCGGCCAGCAGCCGGCAGCAGTTCACCAGCATGTCCTTCGACCCGCGCGACCAGCCGCCGCCATGCACTACCAGCACCGCCGCGCCGTTGCGCTGCGCCGGCCGATAGACGTCCAGCCTCAGCGGCCGATTGCCCGCATCGCCATAGACGACGTCCCTGCGCTCTTCGATGTCCGCCATGGCGTTCCTCCTCGTTCCTTTCCTCAACCCATATGCCTGGGCGCCGGTGACTACAACGCAGGTCGTCGACAGCCGCGAGAGCGGGGATTAAGAGCGAACGCGGCCGCCGAACGCGGCGGCCAATTCAGACATTTTCGAGCGGGAGGATCTCAGCATGGACTATCGCAGATTGGGCGACAGCGGCCTGAAGGTCAGTGAGATCGGCCTCGGCTGCAACAACTTCGGCATGCGCATCGACCAGGAGGCTACCAACGCGGTGATCGACGCGGCGATCGAGCACGGCATTACCTTCCTCGACACCGCCGACGTCTACGGCGGCGCCGGCAAGTCCGAGGAGATGATGGGGCATGCGCTGAAGGGCAAGCGCCATCAGGTGGTGCTGGCGACCAAGTTCGCCATGCCAATGGGCAAAAGCCCGGACATGAAAGGCGGCTCGCGTCGCTATGTGGTCAGCGCGGTCGAGGCCAGCCTGAAGCGGCTGCAGACCGACTACCTCGACCTCTACCAGATGCACGCGCCGGACCCCGACACCCCGATCGAAGAGACGCTGGGCGCACTCGACGACCTCGTGACCCAGGGCAAGGTCCGCTACCTCGGCAATTCCAACTTCACGGGTTGGATGATCGCGGACGCGGATTGGACGGCCAGAAGCGCGCACAAGAACCGCTTCGTCTCGGCGCAGAACAACTACAGCCTGCTGGAACGCAAGGTGGAGCACGAGGTGAACCCGGCCTGCGCGCGCTTCGGCCTCGGCATGCTGCCCTACTTCCCGCTGGCGTCCGGTCTGCTGACCGGCAAATACACGCGCGGCGAGGCGCCGGCGGAAGGCACCCGGCTCGCCGCCTGGGGCCCGCGCGGCGCGCAGGCGCTGAACGACAAGAACTTCGATCGGCTGGAGAAGCTGTCGGGCTGGGCCGAGGAACGCGGCCACGACATGCTCGAACTCGCCTTCGCCTGGCTGCTCGGCCATCCTGTGGTCTCGTCGGTGATCGCCGGCGCCACCAAGCCCGAACAGGTCGCCGCCAACGCCGCCACCGCCGGCTGGCGCCTGACAGCGGCGGAGGTCGAGGAAGTGACAAAACTGGCGGCATGATGCAGTCGCACCTTCAGTCCCCCTCCCCCCTGCGGGGAGGGGTTAGGGGTGGGTGTGCGACCTCGCTCTGCCCGTCGAGGTCCAGAGCGACCGATCTCGGACCGCACAGCCGATACCGCCACCCCCGACCCCTCGCCGCAAGGGGGAGAGGAGTCTAGTGCATCGCCTCCTTCCCCATCCCCAGCAGCTCGCCCGCGCGCGTCGCCGACGAGGCGAAGTGGCCGTCTGGCGCATTCGCTCCCGCAGTCCCATCGGGAACTGGACCTTCGACGACACACCGATCGCGCGCGGCGCGGCTTGGCCCGATCCCGAAGGGGTGCACACGTTCCGTGCGGGTCGCTTCGAGGTCCCCGCGGACTGGCCGCTGGCAGACACCCGGCTCGCGCTCGACGTCGGCGGCGAGGCGCTACTGACCATCGCCTACGACGACGGAACCCGCCTGCCGCTCGGCGTCAGCCCCAACCACTTCGAGTTCCCGCTCGACCAACGCGCCGCGGCGCTGGAGATCGAGGCGGTGGCGCGCGGGCCGTTCTGGGCGCCGACGCCCGATCCGCGCCTGCGCCGCGCCGAGCTCATATGGATCGAGCCGGCGATCGACGCCCTCGTCCAGCGGTTCAGCTTGGCGATCGACCTCGCCGCCGAGATCGAGGGCCACGAAGCCTGCGAGCCGCTGCTGGCGCTGGTCGAGGGCGCGATGGCGCGGATGCGCCTGCCGACCGCAACCGAGACCGTCGCCGGCCGCGAAAGCCGCCACACCCAGTCCTATGAACGCGCCCGCGCCGGCAATCCCTTTCCGGCCCTGCCGCTGCCCGACGACGCCCGCGCCTCCGTCCTCGAAGCCGACGCCTGGCTGACCGCCGAACTCAAGGCGCTGCAAAAACGCTTCCCGCCGCAGGGCGCCGTCTCCCTGGTCGGCCACGCCCACATCGACACCGCCTGGCTGTGGCCGATCGAGGAGACCCGCCGCAAGGTGCGCCGCACCTTCGCCACAGTCGCCGACCTGCTGCGCCGCCACCCGCAGTTCCGCTTCGCGCAGTCGTTCGCCGAGTACTACCGCGAGCTGGAGGACGAGGACCCGGCGCTGCTCGCCGAGATCAAGACGCTGGTCGCGGCCGCGCGCTGGGAGCCGGTCGGCGGACTCTGGGTCGAGCCGGACATCAACATGCCGAGCGGCGAGGGCCTGGTGCGCCAGGCGCTCTACGGCCAGCGCGCGTTCGAGCGCCTCTTCGGCCAGCGCCACCGCAACGCCTGGCTGCCCGACACCTTCGGCTTCTCGCCGGCGCTGCCGCAGATTCTGGCCGGGGCGGGTATCGCCACCCTGTTCACGGTCAAGATCGGCTGGTCGGAGCGCAACACCTTCCCGCACAGCCGCTTCTGGTGGGAGGGGATCGACGGCTCGAAGCTGCTGGTGCAGCAGATGATCCAGCCGGAGGACAACTACAATGGCATGGTCACGCCCGCCTCGCTGCTGCGGGTCTGGCGCAACAACGCCGACAAGGCCGTGGCCAGCGAGGTGCTGCTACCGATCGGCTTCGGCGACGGCGGCGGCGGCCCTACGCCGGAGATGGTCGCCGCCCAGGCCGCGCTGGCCGACTTCCCGGTGATCCCGCAAACCCGATTCGCCCCGGTGCGCGACTACTTCGACCGCGCGGAGGCCGAGGCGGCCGAAACCGACGTCGCCACCTGGGTCGGCGAGCTTTATCTCGAATATCACCGCGGCGTGCTGACCAGCCAAGGCCGCACCAAGCGGCTGCATCGCCAGGCCGAGCGCGACCTGGTCGCTGCCGAGACGCTGGCGAGCGCGGTTCATCTGCTCGGTGGTCCCGCGCCCGCGTCGCTGGAGCCGCTGTGGCGCACGGTGATGATCAACCAGTTCCACGACATCCTGCCCGGCAGCAGCATCGCCGAGGTCTACGCCCGGACCGAGCCGGAACTGGCCGGGGTGATCGCCGAAGCCGCGAAGGTGTCGGCCGCCGCGCTGGACGCGCTAGCGGCAAAGCTGAGCGGCGCCGGGGAGCCGGCGCTGCTGGTGGTCAATCCCGACGCATCGCCCCGGCCGCTGCGGCTGACCTCCGATCAGCAGATCCTCGGCGGGCAGGCGGCGGCGGATGGCTATGTGCTGGCCGCCGCCGAGACCGTCGCGCCGCTCTCCGCCGCGATCGTCCGGCCCACGCCCGCGCCGCCGGTGCAGGTGACCGCGCGCTCGCTCGAAAACCTGTTCCTGCGGCTGGAGCTGGCCGACGACGGGACCATCGCCAGCCTGTTCGACAAACGAGTTGGCCGCGAGGCGATGGACGGTCGCGGCAACCAGATCTGGGCCTGGCGCGACGTGCCGCGGGTCTACGACGCCTGGGAGCTGGAGGGCGACTATCGCCGCGCCGGCGAAGAGGTGTTGGCCTCCAGCATCGAGGTCGTCGAGGCCGGCGGCCAGCGCGGGGCGCTGAAGATTACGCGCCGCTTTGGCGCCAGCACAATCGTGCAGTCGGTGCGGCTGTGGGCCAATTCGGCGCGGGTCGACTTCGCGACGAAGCTCGACTGGCATGACCGTCGCATCCTGCTGAAGGCGCACTTCCCGCTGGCGATCCGGTCCGACCACGCCACGTTCGAGTGCGCCTACGGCGTCCAGCGCCGGCCAACCCACCGCAACACCAGCTGGGACGCGACCAAATTCGAGGTCGCGGCGCACCGCTTCGCCGACCTGTCCGAGCCCGGCTACGGCGTCGCGCTACTCAACAACGGCCGCTACGGCCACGAGGCGCTGGGGAACGAGCTCAGCCTCAGCCTGTTGCGCTCCCCAGTCGCCCCCGACCGCCTCGCCGACGAGGGCGCGCACGACTTCACCTATGCGCTGCTGCCCCACGCCGGCGCCTGGTGGGACACCGGCGTGCTGGCCGAGGCGGAGGACCTCAATCGCCCGCTGTTCCACCGTCCGGCCACCGGCGCGCCGTCATCGACGCCGATCGTCGGCCTGAGCGGCGCCAGGATGGGCTTCGGCGCGCTGAAACCGGCGGCGGGCGGCGAGGGCCTGATCCTGCGCCTCTACGAACCGGCGGGCGCCCGCGGCCCGGTAGAGATCACGCCGCCGGCCGGGTGGAGAGTCGCGGGGGAGACCAACCTGCTGGAGGACGCCGTCGAGCCGCCCTCACCGCAAATCCGCCCGTTCGAGATCCGCTCCTGGCGGCTGCTGCGCGCCTAGCTAAGAGGGCGTTGACGGAACGCGGCTCCGCCACTAGCCTCCCATCATCCCCAGAGACGGAAAGGAGGGTTTCGCCATGACTGTCGTCAATCACGCCGCCCTCCGTGGCGCCTAAGAGGCTGCGCGTCTAACTCACCGCATCGTCCTCCCGGCGCCGACATCAACGCCTCGAGGACTCATCCCTTGATCCAATCCTATGGCTGGAGCGACGCGCTCCGGCACGACTTCACGCCGTTCGCGGCGCGCCACCTGATCCCCGGCCGCATCCTGGTCCAGCAGCGCGGCCAGTACGGCCTCGTCACCGACCTGGGCGAGCTTACCGGCCAGATCTCCGGCAAGCTGGCGCATGACGCGGACAGCGGCGGCTTTCCCGCCGTCGGCGACTGGGTCGCCGTGGCCGCACGGCCGGCCGAGCGGGCGGCGACCATCCACGCCGTGCTGCCGCGCCGCACCGCCTTCGTGCGCCGCGCCGCCGACACCATCGCCACCGAGCAGGTGGTGGCGGCCAATGTCGACATGGCCCTGCTGGTCGCCTCGATGAACGCCGACCTCAACCGGCGGCGGTTGGAGCGCTACCTCGCCACCGCCTGGCAGAGCGGCGCGAAACCCGTCGTCGTGCTGACCAAGGCCGACCTGGCCGAGGACCCCGAAGGCGACATCGCCGACGCCGAGAGCGTCGCCTTCGGCGCGCCCGTGCTGGCGGTCTCCGCTGTCACCGGCCAGGGCATGGACGCGCTGGCGGCGTTGCTGAAGCCGGGCGAGACCGCAGTCTTGGTCGGCTCGTCAGGCGTCGGCAAGTCCAGCCTCGTCAATGCCCTGGCCGGCGAGATGCTGATGGCCACCGCCGCGATCCGCGAGGACGACGCTCACGGTCGCCACACCACCACCCACCGCGAGCTGATCCGCCTGCCTTCCGGCGCGCTGATCCTGGATACGCCGGGGATGCGCGAGCTGGGCTTGCTCGACGCCGACGAAGGCCTCTCGGCCACCTTCGAGGACGTCGACGAGATCGCCGGCAGCTGCCGCTTCAGCGACTGCCACCACGGCAACGAGCCCGGCTGCGCGGTGCGGGGGGCGCTGGAGAGCGGCGAGCTCGACCACGGCCGCTGGAAGAGCTTCGTCAAGCTGCAGAAGGAGCTGCGCTACCAGCAGCTCAAGGAGAGCCCCGACGCCCGCCAAGCCTATTTGCGAAAGTGGAAGCCGATCATCAAGGCCCAGCGCGCCCGCACCAAGCTGAGGCACAAGATATGAGCGGCCTCGTCCTGATCCCGCGCTCAGATGCGCAGCTCGCCTGGATGCTCGGCGAGGGCGAGGCGCCCGACGGACTTTGTCTGCCGCCGGGTGGGGTCGACGAGCGGTGGGTGTTGAAGTGGCTGCGCCGCACCCTGTCGAGCCTCGGCGGCCGCGGCGGCTGGCTCATGGGGGCCGACGGCGAGGTGGTGGGCCTGTGCGGCTACAAGGTCCCGCCGGGCGCCGACGGCGACGTCGAGATCGGCTACAGCGTCGCGCCGGCCCGCCGGCGGCTCGGCCACGCGACGCGCGCCGTCGCCCTCCTCGTCGAAGCCGCGCGCCTCGACGAGCGCGTCCACGCCCTCACCGCCGAAACCGCCCTCGCCAACCTGCCCTCCCAGCGCGTGCTCAAGGCCAACGGCTTCGCCGACGTGGGCCGCGGCATGGACGACGACGAAGGCGAGACGATCGTCTGGCGGCTGGAGCTTTGGTGAGGGAAAAAGAAGAGAGTGACCACGAACCTCACGAACCACACGAACCTCCCGCCGCTCCTGCACCCACTATTGTGATCCCGGCGAGCCGCGCAGCGGACTCATCCGGGATCTGCTTCACCGCCGCCGCAAAGTAGATCCCGGCTCTGCGCCGCTGCGTCCGGGATGACATTGAAGGGGGTGGCGGGCGGAAACCCTTACCGCCCCTCGAACTTCGGCGCCCTTTTCTCCCGGAACGCCGCGCCGCCCTCCCGCACGTCGGCGCTCGGGTTGGTGACCATCACCGCCAGCTGCGCGTCGCCGAGCGACGACTCGAAGCTGCCCTCCAGCGCCCGGGTCATCATGGTCTTGACCATGCGCACCGCCAGCGGCGCCTGGGCGGCGAGGGCTTCGGCGAAGTCCAGTGTGCGGGCTTCGAGGTCGCCCTCGACCAGCTCTGTCAACAGGCCGAGCCGGAAAGCCTGCTCCGCCGGATAGATTTCGTGCAGCAGCGTCATCTTCAGCGCGCGGTCGTAGCCCATCACGTGCGGAAACAGCCAGGCGCCGCCCTCATCGGGCAGCAGGCCGAAACGCCCCGACGTGTCGCCAAGCTTCGCGTCCGCGCCGGCGAAGCGGAAGTCACAGGCCAGCGCCAGCGCCAGGCCACCGGCCACCGCATAGCCCTGGATCATCGCCACCGACGGCTTATCGATCTTCTTCAGCAGCGCCAGCACCGCCTGCATGCCGTCGCGCATCTCGCGGCCATGGCCCATTGGCTGATCATGCACCTTGCGCCGCTGTTCCGGGTCCGAGCCCGAGACGTCGCCGCCGGTGCAGAAAGCGCGCCCGCCGGCGCCGGTGAGGACCAGCGCGCGCAAGTCGTCGTCATCGCGGTAGGCGCCAATCGCCACCTGCAGCTCCTGGGTCATGGCCCAGGAATAGGCGTTCATCTGCCGCTCGCGATTGAGCGTGATCCGCGCCACGGCGGGGCGGGGAATGTCGCAGAGGATGGTCTCGCCGGACTTGGTCTCGAACACGCGCACCTCCCGTTATTGGCCGCCCTGCAGCTGGGCCTTCACCTCATCGTTCATCCGCTCGAACGCCCGCACAAGGTCGTCGCACGCCGTCTTCGAGGCCGAGCAGAGCACATCCATCTGCACGACGACCGCGCCCTTCGGTCCCGGTGTCATCTGCCGCTTGACCACCGCCGGATAGGCCGGGTCGTGCTCGGGCGGGAACGACCAGACGGTGTTGGTGTCCGGATCGGAGGCGATGGTCCAGCCGTCCTGGGTCGAGAACTCGACGCCCGGCTTGGCGCGCATGGCGGCGAGCGCGGCCTCGGCGGTCGGGTAGCCGACAGTCGATTGCGGCGCCTCGGGCAGCGGCGCGGCGGCCGACACAGCAAACGCCACGCAGAGCGCGATCGCCGCCCCGCCAACCCGCCACGGACCGATCAGCGCCACCGCCGCCTCAGCCCGCCGACGCCAGCGCCTGGTCGAGGTCGGCCAGGATATCGTCGATGTGCTCCAACCCGACCGAAAGGCGCACATAGCCCTCGGTGACGCCGGTGGCGACCTGCTCCTCGGCGCTGAGCTGGGAGTGGGTCGTGCTGGCCGGGTGGATCGCCAGGCTGCGTGCGTCGCCGATGTTGGCGACGTGATAGAACAGCTTCAGCGCGTCGATGAACCGCCGCCCCGCCTCGCGCCCGCCGGCCAACTCGAAACCGACCATGCCGCCCAGCCCGCCCTTCAGGTACTTCTCCGCCCGCGCCCGGGTCTCGCCGGTCTGGAACGACGGGTGGATCACCTTCACCACGCCGGCGCGGCCCTTCAGCCAGTCGGCGACCTTCTGGGTGTTCTCGCAGTGCCGCGGCATGCGCAGCGGCAGGGTTTCCAGCCCCTGCAGGAACTGGAAGGCGTTGAACGGGCTCATCGCCGCGCCGAGGTCGCGCAGCAACACGGTGCGGGCGCGGATCGCATAGGCGATCGGCCCCATCGGCCTGACCGCCTCCACCCAGACCGCGCCGTGGTAGCTGGGGTCGGGCGTGTTCAGCAGCGGCTGGCGCTGCGGATGCGCCTCCCAGTCGAAATTGCCGCCGTCGACGATCAGGCCGCCGATCGAGGTGCCGTGGCCGCCGACGTACTTGGTGGTCGAATAGACCACGATCGCCGCGCCGTGATCGAGCGGGCGGCACAGCAGCGGCGCGGCGGTGTTGTCCATGATCAGCGGGATGCCGAACGACCGCCCGATCGCGGCCACCTCGGCGATCGGGAACACGGTCAGCTTCGGGTTGGGCAGGGTCTCGGCGTAGTAGGCGCGGGTCCTGTCGTCGGTGGCGCGGGCGAACGCCTGCGGATCGGCCGGATCGACGAAGCGGACCTCGATGCCCTGGTCCTTCATCGTGTTGGCGAACAGGTTCCAGGTGCCACCGTAGAGATCGGTCGAGCTGACCACATTGTCGCCGGCGCGGGCCAGGTTCTGGATCGAGAAGGCCGACGCCGCCTGGCCGGACGCCAGCGCCAGACCCGCCGCGCCGCCCTCGATCGCCGCCATCCGGCTCTCCAGCACCCCGGTCGTCGGGTTGCCGATGCGAGTGTAGATGTTGCCCATCGCCTGCAGGGCGAACAGCGCCGAGGCATGGTCGGCGCTCTCGAACTGGTAGGAGGTGGTCTGGTAGATCGGCACCGCCACCGCGCCGGTCGCCGAGTCGGCGCGCCAGCCGGCGTGCAGGGCCTGTGTCTCTGGGTGCTTGGAGTCGGTGCCCATTGCCGTGGATCCTTGCTGTCGAATTCGCCCGTGACGCTTAAAGCGCGACGGCGCGAAGGGCCAGCGTAACCGCGTTCGACGGTGATCCTGCCTAGTGTCCCGGAACCCCAACCCGCTCATCCCGGCGAACGCCGGGGTGAGCGCGCTCGTTGGGTTACAGGCTCCGCTTGACCTCTTCGAGGTTGAAGCACTCGATGAAGTCGCCGACCTTGATGTCCTGGAAGCCCTGGAAGGCCATGCCGCATTCCTGGCCGGCGGTGACTTCGTTCACCTCGTCCTTGAAGCGTTTCAGGGTCTGCAGCACGCCCAGCTCCAGCACCACCACGCCCTCGCGGACGATGCGAACGCGCGAGCCCTTGCGCACGGTGCCCTCGGTCACGCGGCAGCCAGCCACCTTGCCGACCTTGGTGATGTCGAACACCTGCAGCACCTCGGCGTTGCCGAGGAAAGTTTCGCGCTGCAGCGGCGCCAGCATGCCCGACAGCACGCCTTTGATGTCGTCCAGCAGGTCGTAGATGATCGCGTAGTAGCGGATCTCGACGCCCTCGCGCTCGGCGAGGTCGCGGGCCTGGCGCGAGGCGCGGACGTTGAAGCCGAGGATCGGCGCGCCCGAGCCCTTGGCCAGCATCACGTCGCTCTCGTTGATCTGGCCGGCGCCCGAGAGGATGATCCGCGCGCGGACCTCGTCGGTGCCGATCTTGTCCAGCGAGCCGACGATCGCCTCGGCCGAGCCCTGCACGTCGGCGCGGATCAGCAGCGGCAGCTCGCTGACCTTCTTGTCGGCCAGCTTGGCCATCATGTCGGCCAGCGAAGCGCCGGCGCCCACCGGGGCTGCGGTGCGCTCGCGCTTGACGCGGATGCGGTACTCGGTGAGCTCGCGGGCGCGGGCTTCGTCCTCCACCACGGCGAGCGCCTCGCCGGGGCCGGCGGCGCCGTCGAGGCCGAGCACCTCGACCGGGGTCGAGGGTTCGGCTTCCGCCACCTGCTCGTCGCGCTCGTTGAGCAGGGCGCGCACGCGGCCCCAGCTGTCGCCGGCGACGACGATGTCGCCGCGCTTCAGCGTGCCGCGCTTGACCAGCACCGTCGCGACCGCGCCACGGCCGCGATCGACCTTGCTCTCGATCACAACGCCCTCGGCGGAGCGATCGGGGTTGGCCTTCAGGTCCATCACCTCGGCCTGCACCAGGATGGCCTCGACCAGGTCGTCCAGGCCCAGCTTCTGGGTCGCGGAGACCTCGATCACCTGGGTCTCGCCGCCAAGGCTCTCGGCCACGATCTCGTACTGCAGCAGCTCGTTGATCACCTTGCGCGGGTCGGCGTCGGGCTTGTCGATCTTGTTGACGGCCACGATGATCGGCGCGCCGGCGGCCTTGGCGTGCTGGATCGCCTCGATCGTCTGCGGCATCACGCCGTCGTCGGCGGCCACCACCAGCACCACGATGTCGGTGACGTTGGCGCCTCTGGCGCGCATCGCCGAGAAGGCGGCGTGGCCGGGGGTGTCGAGGAAGGTGACCCGCTGGCCGTCCGCCAGTCGCACCTGATAGGCGCCGATATGCTGGGTGATGCCGCCATGTTCGCCGCCCGCCACGTCGGTGGAGCGCAGGGCGTCCAAGAGGCTGGTTTTGCCGTGGTCGACGTGGCCCATGATGGTCACCACCGGTGGGCGCGGGACCAGATGGTCGTCCACGTCCTCGCCGCCGATGAAGCCCACCTCGACGTCGCTCTCGGAGACACGGCGCACGGTGTGACCGAATTCGCTGGCGACCAGCTCGGCGGTGTCGCTGTCGATCACGTCGTTGATCTTCAGCATCAGCCCCTCGCGCATGAGGAACTTGATGATCTCGACGCCGCGCACGGCCATCCGGCCGGCCAGCTCCTGCACGGTGATCACGTCGGGGATCACCACTTCGCGGCCGGTCTTGACCTGCTCGGCCTGACCGCCCTTGCGCTTCTCGCGTTCGCGCTCGCGGGCCCGGCGGACCGAAGCGAGGGAGCGCATGCGTTCGACGGCGTCCTCGTCGTCTCCGGCCAGGGCCTGGATGGTCAGGCGGCCTTCGCGACGCTTCGGCTCGCCCTTGGTGCGCGAGACCGCCTTGGTCGGTGCGGCGCCGGGCTTGCCGCGGCGGCTCTCGGCGTCCTCGTCGAAGTCGGGACGACGGTCGAGGTTGAGGCTGCCGGGGCGCGGCGTCTGGCGCGTGGCGCGCTGGATCTCGGGCCCGGCCGGGGCCGGGGCTGGACGTCCAAGGCCAGCGCCGGCGCGAGGTCCGGCCGGCGGCCGGGCGCCGTCGCGGGGGGCGGGACGCGGGTTGAGCGCCGAATAGCGGACGGTCTCGCCTGGCCGGCCGGCCGGACGATCGCCGCCACGGAAGCCGCCGCCTTCACGCGGCGGAGCATCGCGGCCGCCGCCCTCGGGTCGCGGAGGGCGCGGGGGGTAGCCGCCGCCTTCCGGGCGTGGCCCGCGCGGGGCGAAAGCGCCCGCGTCGGCCCGCGGCGCGGCTGGGCGGTCGGGGCGATAGGTGGTGGTCCGTTCGCGATCGTCGCGGCGCGCGGCGCCAGGATCGTAGGTGCGGGTCTGTTGCGGCGCCGGCGCGCGCGGGTCGCTCCGAGGGGCTTCGAAACGCGGCGCTTCGGCGCGAGGCGCTTCCGGCTCCGCGCCTTCGATGCGTGGGGCGGCCGCGGGCTCCGCTGGCGCTTCGGCGACGGGCGCGGCGGCGACCGGCGCGGGCGCTTCGGCGCGGACTTCGGGTTGCGGGGCCTCGGCCGGAGGCGCGGCGGCGACGACGGGGGCCGCCTCGACCGCGCTGGCCCTAGCGGCTGCGGCGACACGTTCGTCAGCGGCAGCGCGCTCGGCCTGCTGGCGGGCGAACTCGGCGGCGACCTTCTGGCGGCGCTGCCGCTCGTCGTCCGACAGGCGATGGGCGTCGGCCGGCTGGGACTGCGGACCACGCGATTGCGGGCCGCGCACGTCGAACGCGGGCGGACGTTTCTCGGACGGCGACGGCGCAGCCAGGTTCACCGGCGGCGGCGTGCCGATGCGTGGCCGCTTGGTCTCGACCACCACAGTCTTGGACCGCCCGTGGCTGAAGCTCTGCTTCACGGTGCCAGTGCTCACGGAGGAGCCGGTGCGCGGCTTCAACGTCAGGGGGGCTCTACCCGGCCGGTTCTCGTTTTCGTCCGTCATGCGCTCGCTTGACTATACGCCTCGGCCAAAAACCGGCCAAAACTCACCTTAGAAAAATACCCCGCCTCGGGCCGGCTGCGACTGGCGCGTCCGTCCGGGTCGGGGGCTCCTCGCGCCACACTCTTTAGGGAGAGAGCGGACGGAAACCGGCCAGGCGCTCGACATCGAGTGTCCAGCGCTCAGCGCCCCGCCCCGCAAGGAAGGCTGTGTGTATCACATTCGGGGCGCCCAAGGCCAAACTCAATTCGGAAGAACTGAACGTGGCCAGGAGCCGGGGCTGAGAGGGCGCGCGACGCGCCGCGGCCAGGACTTTGCGGCGCCCGTCCTCGGCGCCGTCGCTCGCCTCGATCAGCCACGCCGCCTTGCCCTGGCCGACGACGGCCAACACCTTCTCGAAGCCAAACGTAAGGTCGCCGGCCTTGCGCGCAAGCCCGAGCGCCGACAACAGCCGGCCGTGCAGCAGCGCCTCGACCTGGTCGGCGAGGTCGGCTGGCGCGGTCAGCTTCGCCTTGGCGGCGCGGGCGAACAGACCCTTTTGCGCCGCGGTCTGCACCGCCTCGCGGTTGGCCGCGACCCAGATGCCGCGGCCTGGCAGCTTGCGCGCCAGATCGGGCGTGACCTTGCCCTCCGGCCCGGCGACGAAGCGGATCAGCTTCGCCTCGTCCGTCACCTCGCCCGAGACGATGTCCCGGCGCTCGCGGGCGGCGGAGGCCAGGCTCAGGCGTCGCCCTCCGGCGCTTCGGCCGCGGCCTCGATCGCTTCGTCCGCCTCGCCGAGGACTTCGTCTTCCGCGCCGAGCTCTTCCTCGATGTCGGCTTCCGGCTCGATCCAGCCGACGGCGACCCGCGCCCGCATGATCAAGCCCTCGGCGTCCTCGGGCGAAAGGCTGTAATCGTCGAGGATGCCGGCTTCGCGCACCCGCTCGCCGTCCTTCGACTCGTAGTAGCCGCGCAGGTCGTCGGGGACGAGGCCGGCCAGATCTTCGACCGTCTTGACCTCGTTCTCGCCGAAGGTGACCGACATCGGCAGGGTCACGCCCTCGATCTCCAGCAGGCCGTCCTCGACCCCGAGTTCGCGCCGCTTGGCGTCGTACTCGGCCGCTTCCTTGTCGAGGTAGTCGCGAGCCCGCGCCTGAATCTCCTCGGCGGTGTCCTCGTCGAAGCCCTCGATGGTGGCGATCTCGTTGGGCTCGACATAGGCGACGTCCTCCACCGTGGCGAAGCCCTCGGTGACCAGCAGCTGGGCGATCACTTCGTCGACGTCCAGCGCCTCCTGGAACAGCACGGTGCGCTCGGAGAACTCGCGCTGACGGCGCTCGCTGTCCTGCGCCTCGGTGATGATGTCGATTTGCCAACCGGTCAGCTGGCTGGCGAGCCGGACGTTCTGGCCGCGCCGGCCGATCGCCAGCGACAGCTGCTCGTCGGGCACCACCACTTCGACGCGGCCGGCCTCCTCGTCCATCACCACCTTGGTGACTTCGGCAGGCGCCAGGGCGTTGACGAGGAAGGTCGCCTCGTCGCCGCTCCACTGAATGATGTCGATCTTCTCGCCCTGAAGCTCGGCCACCACCGCCTGCACGCGGCTGCCGCGCATGCCGACGCAGGCGCCAACCGGGTCGATCGAGCTGTCGTTGGAAATCACCGCCATCTTGGCGCGGCTGCCCGGATCTCGGGCGACGGCGCGGATCTCGATCACGCCGTCGTAGACCTCCGGCACTTCCTGCGCGAACAGCTTGGCCATGAAGCCGCCGTGGGCGCGGCTGAGCATGATCTGCGGCCCCTTGGTCTCGCGGCGCACGTCGTAGATGTACGAGCGCACCCGGTCGCCGACCTGGAACGCCTCGCGCGGGATCGACTGGTCGCGGCGCATGATGCCCTCGCCGCGGCCGAGGTCGACGATCACGTTGCCGTACTCGACCCGCTTGGCGACGCCGTTGACGATCTCGCCGACGCGGTCCTTGAACTCCTCGTGCTGGCGCTCGCGCTCGGCCTCGCGCACCTTGCCGGTGACCACCTGGCGGGCGGTCTGGGTCTGCACCCGGCCGAACTCGAACGGCGGCAGGATCTCCTCGTAGACCTTGCCGACCTCGGCTGCCTTGTCGCCCTTCAGCGCGTCGCTGATGCGCTGCTGGGCGTAGTCGTTGATCTCCTCGGCGTCGTCCTCGACCACGGTGACGAAGCGACGGATCGTGGTCTCGCCGGTCTTCTGGTCGATGGTGACGCGGATGTCGTGCTCGGCGCCGTAGCGGGTGCGGGCGGCCTTCTGGATCGCTTCCTCGATCGCCTCGATGACGATCTCCTTGTCGATCGACTTCTCGCGGGCCACCGCGTCGGCGATCTGGAGCAGCTCCTGACGGTTCGCGGAGATGCCTGTGACGCTCATGGGGTTTGTTCCTCTTGGTTCTCTTGCGCGAGGCGGGCGGCTCTGGCCTCCGCGCCGCGCTTCAACAGTTGATCGGTGATGACCAGCTTGGCGTCGCTGATCCAGGCGTAGGGGATGAAAGTGGTCTCGGCCTCGCCGTCGAGGTCGATGGCGACATCGCTTCCCTCCACCCCGGCCAGCACGCCGGTGAACCGCTTACGGTTCTCGGCGAGGCGATCGAGCTCAAGCCGCGCCTCGCAGCCGGCGAAGGTCTCGAAATCCTTCAGCCGGGTCAGCGGCCGATCGATTCCGGGGCTGGAGACCTCCAGCGAATACTCGCCCGTGATCGGGTCCGCTGCATCCAGCACGTCGGAGACCGCACGCGCGAGCGTGGTGCAGTCCTCGACGAGCATGGTCCCACCGTCACGTTCGGCCATGATCTGCAGCGTGCGGCGATGATCGCCGCCCATCAGCCGCAGCCGCACGATCTCGTAGCCTGCCGCCTCGGCGACAGGCGCCAGCAGCTCCAGCAACTTCAGGTCCTCGGCGGTCTTCCCGCGCAAGCAGCCTCTCCCGGCCAACAAAAAAGCGGCAGGCCCTTTTTCGGAGCCGCCGCTCGTAAGTGCCATCCGGCACCAACGGACGATGTAGGACGGATATAGGGGATCGGGGCGCGATTGTCACGCGACATCGGCGCCTGAGCCTCACGCCAGCCAGATCATCCAGCGCGAGGCCACCGCCTCGCCGCGCGCCTTGCACGGCAGCGGCTCGACCACGCCGGTGTAGAGGAAGCCGGCGCGGATCAGGGCGGCGCCGGAGGCCGGATTGTCGTGGAAGTGGCAGGCGATCACGCAGCGCCGGCCCCAGCCTTCCCTCGCCCACGGCATGATCGCCGCCAGCATCTCGCTGGCGATGCCCAGGCCCCAGAACGGCTGGCCGAGCCAATAGCCCAGCTCCGGCCCGGGCGACTCGTGCGGATAGAAGCCGATGCAGCCGACCGGTCCTTCGCCGGCGAGATCGATGGCGAAATGGATCTCGCGATCCGGGTCGGCCTCGGTCGCGCGGCGGATGAAGCCCTCCGCGTCGGCCAGCGCGTAGGGATAGGGCATGCCGCCGGTCATCTTGACGACGTCGAAGTCGTTGGCGAGCTCGGCCAGGCGCGGGGCGTCGGCTGGCGCGAGAGGCCGCAGGGAGAGCCGCTGCGTCTGCAGCGTGGGGTGCGCCGCCAGTTGGTCCAACATCGGCGCCTCCATCAAAGCGCGCAGCAAAAAGGCGGGGCCCGGCGCTCCGGACATCCCCGCCTCGTTGAAACGCGTCCGGATCGCTATGTGCGCGATCCGGAAACCGATCGGATCGCTCTACTCCGCCTCGCTCGGCGCTACGTTCACATAGGTGCGGTCGTTGCGCTTGGTGAGGAACTTCACGTGGCCGGTGACCTTGGCGAACAGCGTGTGGTCGCGGCCCATGCCGACGTTCACGCCCGGCCAGAACTTAGCCCCGCGCTGGCGCACCAGGATGTTGCCGGCGAGCACGGCTTCGCCGCCGAATTTCTTCACGCCCAGGCGCTGGCCGGGGGAGTCGCGGCCGTTACGCGAAGAGCCGCCTGATTTCTTGTGCGCCATCTAAATTCTCCTCAGCCCTTACCGCGAGGGGCCGAACGGCGAACCGGGGCCTTGGCCTGGGCCTTGGAGGGCTTCGGCGCGGCGGTCTTGGTCGAAAACTTCTGCTCCGGCGTCTTGCCCGCCTTTTTCGCGGCCTTGGCAGGCTTAGCCGGCTTGGCGGCCCTGGTTTCGGCCACGGCGTCAGGGGCCAGATCGCCGGCTATGGCCGGGGCCTCCTCGACCACCTTGGCGCGGGTGCGCGGCGCCTTGCCCTTGCCTTCCGGCTCGACCACAGTCTCGACGTCGACGCCGGCCGGCAAGATCATGGCCGGGCGGTCGCGGTCGAGGTTGCGGGCGCGCAGGTTGCGAACAGCCAGCGGCGTCAGGTCGACTTCGCCATCCCAGGTCGCGGTCTGGCCGCCGCCGGCGATGGCGGTGACGCGCAGCACGCTCTCGTGCTGGCGATGGCCGCGCGTGCGGCGATAGCCCTGGCGGCGGATCTTCTTGAAGATCTTGATCTTCTCGCCCTTGCGGGTCTCGATGAAGGTGGCGGTGACCTCGGCGTCGGCCACCAGCGGCGCGCCGACCGTCACGGCCCCGCCCTCGCCGACCATCAGCACCTGGTCGAACGCGACCTTCTGACCCGGCTCTCCGGCCAGCTTTTCGACGACCAGCACGTCGCCGGGCTGAACCCGGTACTGCTTGCCGCCGGTCTTGATCACCGCGTACATCGCGCTTCGTCCCGAAATTACGTGCCGACAAAAAGGGAATGCGCCCGCGAGAGGGGACCCGCGGGCGAGGGAGGCGCTTTATAGCGACCGGCCTTCCGAAGTCAACGCGCCGAGCGGCCTGACGCGCTCATCGCAGGTGCGCGGCGACAAGGGGCGCCAGCTCACCCGCGTGGGTCACCGCCAGATCGTGCTCGCCGCCCGCGACCACGTGCAGCCGCGCGTCCTGCGCCAGCGCCAGCAGCCGCTCGCCCACCGCGACCGGGCCGATGGGGTCGAGGTCGCCCCACAGCAGCTGCATCGGGCAGGCGATCGTCGCAATCTGGGCCGTCAGGTCGATGCGCTCTTCCGTGATCCACGCTGCCGCGTTCGGGTATTCGCGCCGATAGTTGGCGCGCCAGTCGAACCGGGCGAGGTCGGCGACGTCGACGCCGCCGGACGTCGCCGTCAGCACCAGCCGGCGCACCTGGCCCGGATTGCGCAGGACCGCGCACAGGGCCACGACGCCGCCCATCGACTGCGCGATCAGGTCGACCGGCCCTGGCCAGAGCTCGGCCTCCACCATGGCGACGAGGTCGGCGACGCCGTTTACCGCCGGGTCCGGCGGCTGATCGCCCAGGCCCGGCCAGCCGAAATAGTGCTTGTCCCAGGCCGCCGGCAGCCGCTCGCCGAGCGGTCGCCAGAAGCCGGGATCGGCCCCGGCGCCCGGCAGGAACAGCAGCCGACGCGCCTCCGTGTCGATGGTCTTGACCATGTGCACGGTCACGCCGCGCTCGCTGGTCTCCTCGCGCTCGACGGCGTAGCCGAGGCGCTGGTAGATTGAGATATTCCGCTTGAATCTGGCGTTGGTGTAGAGGCGCAGCGTCGTCAGCCCCTGTTCGCGCGCCAGGGCCTCGGCGTGGGCCAGCAACCGCCTGCCTAGGCCGGCGCTCTGAAGGGACGGCGCAACCGCCACATTGACCACCAGCAGATGCTCAGGCGCCGCCGTCGTCTCGATCAACCCGACCAGCTCTCCAGAGCGAAACGTCAGGTTGAAGCGGTGCTCGCGCAGCGCCGCGTCGTAGTCGGCGGTCATCGGCAACGGCTCGCGCCCGATCAGCGAGACCCAGGGCGCGTAAGCCTCCCGCGTCAGCGCCCGGATGGTGTCGGCGTCGTCAGCCCGGCCCGGCCGGAGCTGGATCGGGGTGGTGAAAGAAGAAGGCATGGCTGCATCTCGCAAGGCCAGGCGCCGCCTCGCCCGCGAGCGATCAGCGGCGCGCGGGTTTGAAGGAAGTTTGGCGGAAGAACGAAACTGGGCGGGTCTAGCCGCCGCGTCGTCGCTCACCCCGCCGCGCGCCAACGAACGCCGCGACATCGCGTCGGCGTCGGCAGGTCACGTGCGTTTGGGCGAAGGCCATGCCGCATCTTCGAGAACCGCAACCGGGTGGTCAAGCTGGCGTGCGTTTCGCCACTTGGAACCGCGCCCTGCCATACCTTAATAGGCGCCATGGCTCAGACACCCGTCACCGTCCTCACCGGTTACCTCGGCGCCGGCAAGACCACCCTGCTCAACCGCATCCTCTCGGAGGACCACGGCAAGAAGTACGCCGTGATCGTCAATGAGTTCGGCGAGATCGGCATCGACAACGACCTCATCGTCGGCGCCGACGAGGAGGTGTTCGAGATGAACAACGGCTGCGTCTGCTGCACCGTGCGCGGCGACCTGATCCGGGTGGTGCAGGGACTGATGAAGCGTAAAGGGAGCTTCGACGGCATCGTCATCGAGACCACCGGCCTCGCCGACCCTGGCCCGGTGGCCCAGACCTTCTTCGTCGACGAAGAGGTGCGCGCCAAAGCCAAGCTCGACTCGGTGACCACCGTGGTCGACGCCAAGCACATCCTGCTACGGCTGTCGGACAGCCGCGAGGCGGCCGAGCAGATCGCGTTCGCCGACCAGATCGTGCTCAACAAGACGGACCTGGTCTCCGCCGACGACCTCAAGATAATCGAGGCGCGGCTGCGCCGGTTGAACCCGCTGGCCCCGATCCACCGCGCCCAGCGCTCCAACGTGCCGCTGGAGGCGATCCTCGGCCGGGGCGGCTTCGACCTCGACCGTATCCTGGAACTGGAGCCGGAGTTCCTGAACCCGGCCCACGGCGAAGCGGGCCACGTGCACGACGACGATTGCGAGCACGACCCCGATCGCCACGACCACCAACATCACGACCACCAGCACGACGACGACATCAAGGGCGTCGCCCTGAGTATCGATCGCCCGGTCGATGCTCAGAAGGTGACCGCCTGGCTCAACGACCTGCTGGCGAAGCAGGGGCCCGACATCCTGCGCGCCAAGGGCATTTTGGACGTGAAGGGCGAGGCGCGGCGGCTGGTGTTTCAGGCCGTGCACATGATCCTGGAGGGCGACTTCCAGCGGGAATGGAAGCCGGGCGAAGCCCGCTGCAGCCGCATGGTGTTCATCGGCCGCAACCTCGATGAGGCGCTGCTCCGCGTCGGCTTCCAGGCCTGCGCGGCGGCTTGAGGGTCAGGACGTCTTGGCGGCAAGCGTCACGTCGGCGAAGCCGTCGGCGTGCAGCCGGGTCCATCACCGCCATGAAGGCGCCGTAGCGCGTGTGCGGCGCGCCGTCGACGACGACCCAGCCGCGAGCGGCGTCGGTTCGCGTCGCTGACGCCAGATCGCGGCCGAGGCGCTCGAGGCTGGTTTGGACGGTTCCCGCGGACGAACGGATTGAGAGCGCGCCGCGATCGTCAATCGGAATGCTCCCCGGAGTCCTGACCGCGCCGGGGCCGTTCCCGGCAGCGATGTCCACGTTGATCGCGGTCGTCGCGAGGGGTGCGGCGATGATGAACACGATCAGCAGCACCAGCATGACGTCGATGAACGGCGTCACGTTCATGTCGTGGTTCTGGCGGATGTCGAAGCGTCTGACGGCCGTGCGGCCGGCAATTATGGCGGTCATCGGAGGCGTCTCTCGTTGCTATGCGTGCAACGAGCTTCCGCCTCGACTCGACCCCAGGATACGGGCGTTCTTGCCGACTAGTTCTGCACTTCTTCCGAGATCAGGCCGATCTTGTAGTAGCCGTCGATCTGCAGCCGGTTCACCACCGACATGAACACCCCGTACTTCACGTGCGGGTCGGCGCGGATGAACACCTGCTGACCGGTCGGATTGGCGACGCCGAGCGACTGGGCGACCATGCCGGCCATGGTGTCGAGCGTGGTCGGGTGCATCTCGGTGCTGGACGGGCCGGTCGCGAACGAGACGAACAGCTGGCCGTCGTTGGAGATCGAGATGTAGGTCGGCGGCTTGGAGGGTGTCGTCGGCGCCTTGGCCGGCGGGATGTCGATCTTGATCGACACGGTCGCCAGCGGCGCGGTGACCATGAAGATGATCAGCAGCACTAGCATTACGTCGACGAACGGCGTGACGTTGATGTCCGCGTTCTGCCCGAGGGTGAACTTCCTCTTGCCGCCCCCAGAGAGCTTCGCCGCCATCAGTCACTCCCTTGCGCCGGCCCTTCGGCCGCTCACCTGGCGCCACCCATTGCCCGGAACCTAGCGGAAGTAAAGTCCGCGAAACGGAGAATCCCGGTCGCCGAAACCCGGCCAGCCGAAACCTGGCGAGTCTGGGCAAGCCGGCCCGCCCCGGGTTATGGCGCGGGCATGAGCCTGCAATTCGATGCCTATGTCACCGCCTGCCTGTTCGACGCCGATGGCGAGGCGGTGTTCGCGCTCGGCGACGGCCAGGTCTGCTGGGAGGGCGGCCCGCGCCAGGCCGCGCACGACGGCGCGGTGCTGACGGCGCTGCGCCACCCGACCGCGGCGGGCGTGATCACCGGCGGCGACGACGGCCGGCTGGTCTGGTCGCGGCCCGAAGGGGCCGAGACCCTGGCCGAAGCCAAGGGCCGCTGGATCGAGAGCGCCGCGGCCTCGCCGGGCGCCAGCCTGGTCGCGTTCGGCGCCGGGCGCGAGGCGCGCATCCTCGATCTCGCCGATCCGAAGTTCTCCCGCGTGTTCGCCCATGAGCGCTCGGTGGCCGACGTGGCGCTTGACGCACGGGCGCGGCGGTTGGCGGTGGCGACCTACGGCGGGGCGGCGCTGTGGTATGCGCGGATCGCCGACCAGCAGCCGGTGATGCTGCGCTGGGCCGGCTCGCACATCGGCGTGGCGTTCAGCCCCGACGGCAAGTTCCTCATGTCGTCGATGCAGGAGAACGCCCTGCACGGCTGGCGGCTCGCCGATGCGCGGGACATGCGTATGGGCGGCTATCCGGCCAAGGTGCGCAGCCTCACCTTCCTGAACGGCGGCAAGATGCTGGCGACCGCCGGCGCGCCGGGCGTGGTGATCTGGCCGTTCGCCGGCGCCGAC
>Ga0302317_10000978_pt1 | contig 22278 bp, 23 predicted proteins | sample III_Palsa_N3_3_FD_200450 | JGI IMG/M metagenome (GOLD analysis project Ga0302317, IMG submission 200450) | Peat permafrost microbial communities from Stordalen Mire near Abisko, Sweden - III_Palsa_N3_3 | ecosystem: Environmental > Terrestrial > Soil > Palsa > Peat permafrost | place: Sweden...
CCAGGGCCTTGTACCTGGCTGCCTGCCGAGCCTCGCGGCGCAGGCGGGCAAGCCCGGATTCGATCTCGCGGGCGAGGTCGTCCAGACGCGACAGGTTGGCGTCGGCGGCGGCGACACGCAGCTCCGCCTCGTGACGGCGACCGTAGAGCCCGGTGACGCCTGCCGCCTCCTCGAGAATGCGTCGGCGGTTCTGCGGCTTGGCGGCGATCAGCTCGCTGATCTGGCCCTGCCGGACGAGGGCCGGAGAGTTGGCCCCGGTCGAGGCGTCGGCGAACAGCAGCTGCACGTCGCGGGCCCGCACCTCGCGGCCGTTGACGCGGAAGGTCGAGCCGGCGCCGCGGTCGATGCGCCGCGACACCTCCAGCACCGAATCTCCGCGGAACGGGGCCGGGGCGTCGCCGGCGGCGTTGTCGATGGTCAGGGTGACTTCGGCGTGGTTTCGCGACGGCCTGGACGTCGAGCCGGAAAAGATGACGTCGTCCATGCCTTCGCCGCGCATGGCCTTGGCCGAGGCCGCGCCCATCACCCAGCGCATGGCTTCCAGCAGGTTGGACTTGCCGCAGCCGTTCGGTCCGACGACGCCGGTCAGCCCCGGCTCGATGCGGAAGTCCGCCGCGTCCACGAAGGACTTGAAGCCGGAAAGGCGGATGCGGGCGAAGTCCACAGGCTCAGCGGCGCCGGTGGCCCGCGGCCTCGATCGCCGCGGCGAGCGCTTCCAGACTCTGCTCGCCCTCCAGCCGCTTGCCGGCGATATCGAAGGTCGGCGTCGAGTCGACCTTGTCGTTTTCGACGTAGGCGTCGGCGCGCGCCTCAAGCGCCGCGAGGGCGGCGTGATCCGAAAGGCAGTCGGACACCTGCGTCCGCGAGAGGCCGGCCTGGGCGGCGACGTCGAGGATCGCCGGCAGGTCGTCACCGTCGGATTCCATCCGCGGCTGGGCGGCGAACAGACCCTCGACCACCTGGAAGTATTTGGCCGGACTGGCGCAGCGGACGGTGAGCCAGCCGGCCGCGGCCACGGCGGAGTCGCCGGTCAGCATCTCGCGCACGACGAACCGCACCCGGCCGGTGTCGATGAAGCGCTTCTTGAAGGCCGGGAACACCTCTCGCGACCAGGTCCCGCAGTGCGGACAGCCGATCGAGGCGTACTCGATCACCGTCACCGGAGCCTTGGCGGCGCCGATGCTGATCTCGGCGAGCGGCGGGGTGGCGGCGTCGGCGGCTGGGGCGAGGCTCAGCGCAAGGAAGAATAGGCCGGGAAGGAGGCGGGCTCTCACGTCGCCGGCTTGCCTCCCTGGGCCTGGGCGATCGCCTGATCCATCTCCGGGAGCGACATCTCGCCTTTTTCGTAGACCTTGCCGTTGATGACGAAGGTCGGGGTCGAGTTGATCTTGTTGTCGGTGACGTAACGGTTCCAGCGATCCTCGATCGCCTTGCGCGCGTCAGGATCGCGCACGCAGGCCTCGAACTTGGCGTCTGTCATGCCGGCCCCGCGCGCGATGGCCAGCAGCGTGGCGTGGGGGTCGAAGGCGCTGGTGTCGCCCTCTTCGTGATACGCCGGGACGTGATAGATGGCGTCGGTCACCTGGAAGTACTTGTCCTTGCCGGCGCAGCGCGCCGTCAGGAATCCGGCGATGGCCAGGGCCGGATCCGCGGTCATGGCTTCACGCGCCACCCAGCGGACCTTGCCGGTGTCGATGTACTTGGCCTTGAAGGCCGGGAAGACGTCGTTGTTGAACGCCGCGCAATGTGGGCACGACAACGAGGCGTATTCGATCACCGTGACCGGCGCATTGGCCTTGCCGAGCGTCATGTCGTCGTCGCTGACCGCCGTGGCTGGCTTCTGGCAGGCGGCGAGCGCCAGGACGGTGGCGAGAAGGGCGAGACGGCGCATCACCAGGCTCCGAACGAAGTGGCAAGTAGAGCCCGATTCCGCGGGGCTCCAAAGCCGCGCGCCATGGCCGCCGGCCACGCGTCCGTCAAGGCGTTTTGTCGCGCAGGACCTCCCGGCCGAGGCGGGCGAGGGCCGCTTTGAGCGGGCCTTCGGGTAGATCCTCCAGACTCTCGGCCAGGGCCTGCTCCTTGGCCGCGTCGAGCGGCCCGCGCGGCCGTGTTCGCACGACAGGCGGCTGACGCAGGGCGTTCCGCAACGGCCCCTGGACGATGCGCAGGCGATCCACGGCGCCTTCGCCGAGGAAGAGGTTGACCCGGGCCAGGATCTCGCCGGCCTGATGCTGGACGAGGGTGGCGGCGGGGCCGTCCACCCGCACCTCCAGGCTGCCCGGACCGCCGGCCCGCGTCCGAGCGATCTTCACCGGCTCGGTGCGGCGGGCGAGGTTGGCGCCGACGATCTCGCTCCAGTGCGCCTTCAGACCGTCGGAGCTCTTGCCGAACTTGCCCTCGAACGCTTTCAACGTCGCTGTCAGGGCCCGCGAGGCGACCGGCGTCGGCCGCCTGGCCGGCCGGGTGCGCCGCTCGGCCAGGATGCGCAGGGACTCTTCGAGCGTCGGCAAGGTGCGAGCCATCTCAGGCCTGAGTATAGAGCCTCCGATGCCGCCCGTCGCCGAGATCCGCGCCGCTTTGCTCGCCTGGTACGACGCCCACGCCCGCGTACTGCCTTGGCGCGCCCGCCGGGGAGCGCGGGCCGATCCGTACCGGGTGTGGCTGTCGGAAATCATGCTCCAGCAGACCACCGTGCCGCACGCCACGCCCTATTTCCTGGCCTTCACCCGCCGCTGGCCGACGGTCAGCGATCTGGCGGCGGCCGACGACGGGGAGGTGATGGCCGCCTGGGCCGGGCTCGGCTACTACGCCCGCGCCCGCAACCTGCTGGCCTGCGCGCGGGTGGTGGGGCATGAGTTGGCGGGCAGGTTTCCGGATACCGAGGCGGGCCTTGCCGCTCTACCGGGGGTTGGCCCCTACACCGCCGCGGCCATCGCCGCGATCGCCTTCGACCGGCCGGCCAACGTCGTCGACGGCAATGTCGAGCGGGTCATGGCGCGCCTCTTCGCCGTGCGGACGCCTTTGCCCAGCGCCAAGCCGGAGCTGCGGCGGCTGGCGGCGGAGCTGGTGACGCCAGAGCGGCCGGGCGACTGGGCCCAGGCTTTGATGGATCTCGGGGCCACGGTCTGCCGGCCCGCCGCGCCGCTCTGCGAGAGATGTCCGCTGAGCGCTGCCTGCCGGGCCCGCGCCGAAGGCGCGCCGGAGGCCTATCCGTATCGAACGCCCAAGGCGGAGCGGCCGCATCGCCATGGCGTCGCCTTTCGGTTGATGAGCGGGGATCGGGTCGCCCTCGTGCGCCGCCCGCCCAAGGGCCTCCTCGGCGGCATGCTGGGCCTGCCGACCACGCCCTGGCGCGCCGCCCTGTGGACGAAGACCGAGGCCCTGGCCCATGCTCCGCTCACGTCCGGCTGGCGACCGGCCGGCGAGATCGAGCACGTCTTCACGCATTTTTCGCTGACGCTGGGCGTCTGGGAAGCGCGCGCCGAGCGCGCCGATCCGGACTATGTCTGGACGCCGCTGGCCGAGGCGATCCAATCGACGCCGTCGGTGTTTGCCAAGGCGCTGCGGACCTGAGCCGATCACACCGAGGGGGGAAACATGACATCGAGGCCTGGCTCCAACCGCTGGTGTTCCGTCATTTGCGCCGCCCTGCTGCTGGCCGGCGGCGGCGCTGTCGCCGCAGAGAAGCCGGCCGATCACCCCTGGCTGCTCAAGGCGGACCGGGTCTTCGACGCGACGAGCGAGGCAGCACACAGCGGATGGGTGGTGCTCGTGGAGGGCGGCAAGATCGCCGCCGTCGGCCCGGCTTCGGAGGTCAGCGTCCCGGCGGACGCCCAGACCATCGACCTGCCCGGCGCGACCCTACTGCCCGGGCTGATCGACGCCCACTCGCACATCTTCCTGCACCCCTACAACGAGACGCTGTGGAACGATCAGGTGCTGAAGGAGACGCTGCCCTACCGCACCATCGAAGCGGTCCAGCACGTGCGCGACACCCTGATGGCCGGCTTCACGGCCCTGCGCGATCTCGGCACCGAGGGGGCCGGCTACGCCGACGTGGACGTGCAGCGGGCGATCAACGACGGCCTGATCCCTGGCCCGCATCTCTTCGTCGCCACGCGCGCCACCATCGCGGCGCATTGCTATGGCCCGGGGCCGATGGGTTTCCGCGCCGACATGGACATCCCGCAGGGCGGCATCCCGGTCAGCGGAACGGCCGAGATGATCGACGCCGTACGCGACCAGGCCGGCCACGGCGCCGACTGGATCAAGCTCTACGCCGACTACCACTGCGGCAAGAGCGATGGCGCGGTTCCGACCTTCACGCAGGAGGAACTCAACGCCGGCGTCGAGGCCGCCCATTCGCTCGGCCTGCCGGTCGCCGTGCACTCGACAACGCCGGAGGGCATGCGCCGCGCGATCCTGGCCGGCGTCGACACCGTCGAGCACGCCTATGGCGGCACGCCGGAAGTGTTCGCGCTGATGAAGCAGCGCGGCGTCGCCTACATGCCGACGCTGGAGGCCGAAGCCGCCTACTCGGAGTACTTCCACGGCTGGAAGCCCGGTGAGCCGCCGACACCGGACATGCAGCGGGCGGCCAACGCCTTCCGGCTGGCCATGCAGGCGGGGGTGACCATCGGCTGTGGCAGCGACGTCGGGGTGTTCACCCACGGCCAGAACTACAAGGAGCTGGAGTGGATGGTGCGCGACGGCATGTCGCCGGCCAGGGTGCTGCTCGCTGCCACCGCCGTCGACGCGAAGATCCTGCGCCAGCAGGACAGGTTCGGTCAGCTGAGGCCGGGGCTCGAGGCCGACGTGATCGCGGTCAAGGGCGACCCGACCGCGGACATCAGCGCCATCGAGACGGTCGAGCTGGTGATGAAGGGCGGAGTGATCTACCGGCGGCCCTAGCTCGCCATCGCCGCTCGCATCTTTTCGCGCAGGACGTCGATTGGGGCGAGGCCCTGATCGGTGCGGATGTGCCAGTAGGTCCAGCCGTTGCAGGCTGGCTGCGACTGGATCATCGCCCCCACCTTGTGGATCGAGCCGGTGAGCTCGCCGGCCACCAGGCTGCCATCGGCCCTGACCTTGGCCCAGCGCTCGCCCTTGGGGCACCAGATGAGGTCGCCCGGCCGCACCAGGCCGGCCTCGACGATGTGGCCGAACGGCACGCGCGGCTCGTTCTTCTTGGAGCCGGTGACTTCCACGGCGTCGGCCGGAGCGGGTGTGACGGCGGCGATGCGCGCCATCGCCGCGTCGGCGTAGGCCTGTTCGCGCTCGATGCCGATGAAGCGGCGATGCAGGCGCTTGGCCACCGCGCCGGTGGTGCCGACGCCGAAGAACGGATCGAGGATCAGATCGCCGGGTCTCGTCGAGGTCAGGATCACCCGGTGCAGCAGGGCCTCGGGCTTTTGGGTCGGATGGGCCTTGGCGCCGGTCGCGTCGCGCACCCGCTCCTCGCCGGTGGCGAGCGGCAAGGTCCAGTCCGAGCGCATCTGCAGCTCGTCGTTGGCCATCTTCAGGGCGTCGTAGTTGAAGGTGTAGCGCCGGGCGCCGCGCGACTTGGCGGCCCAGATCAGGGTCTCATGGGCGTTGGCCAGGCGCGTGGCCTTGAAGTTCGGCATCGGGTTGGTCTTGCGCCAGATGACGTCGTTGAGAATCCAGAAGCCCAGGTCCTGGAGGATGCGGCCGACGCGGAAGATGTTGTGGTAGCTGCCGATGACCCACAGAGCGCCGTCGTCCTTGAGCACGCGCCGCGCGCCGGTCAGCCAGGCTTCAGTGAAGGTGTCGTAGTCGGCGAAGGAGGCGAAGCGGTCCCACTCGTCGTCGACGGCGTCGACCTTGGAATTGTCCGGCCGCAGAAGGTCGCCGCCCAGTTGCAGGTTGTAGGGCGGGTCGGCGAACACCAGGTCCACCGACTTCTCGGCCAGCTTGGCCATCTCGGCGATGCAGTCGCCGATGATGATGCGGTCGGGGTCCATCGGGGCCTCCAGGAAAGCCAACGCTATTGCGCAGGCTCTTATGAAGGCGTCGTTAAAGCAGCCTCAGGCCTGACAGGCCAGAAAGCCTTCGCGCAGGCGACCAAATTGCCCCCGATACCAATAACTGGTACGGAAGGTCGCCTATGGGCAAGAGCACGTCTTTCAGTCTGGGCGACCATTTCAGCGCCTTTATCGAGGGCCAAGTCGCCGAGGGCCGCTATGGGTCGGCCAGTGATGTGGTCCGCGCCAGCCTAAGATTGCTCGAGGAGCGTGAGGCCCGCCTGCAGGCATTGCGCGCGGCGCTGATCGAGGGCGAGCAGAGCGGCCCTTCGGAGCCGTTCGATTTCGACGCCTTCATAACCGAGATGCGCGGCGCCGCGCGCTGAACGCGTGGGCTACGTCCTCACTCCGCGCGCCCGCTCGGACATCAGGGAAATCGGGCGCTACACCCTCGAGCGCCGGGCATCGACCAGGCCGAAGTCTACGTGCGCATGATCCGGGACGCCGTTGCGTCCATCGCCGACGATCCCAGAAGAGGACGTTCCTGCGAGGACGTTCGCGCCGGCTACTTCAAATTCGCCGTGGGCTCGCACGTGATCTTCTACCGACAGGTCGGAGCCGACATCGACGTGGTTCGGGTCCTCCACGGCCGCATGGACTTCGGACGCCATCTTTGACGGCGTGCCGAGGGGCCGACGAACGGCGGTGAGCCTGTAGCCTAGGATGCCGGCGGTCTTAAGAAGACGGCCTCAGGCCTGACAGGCCAGAAAGAGCGCACCCGCTAGACTGCTCTCATTCGTGAGCACCGTGCGCGAGCAGAAGCTTCTCCACCTGAACCTCGTTGGGGCCCCTCGTCCTGTTGATCCGCATGGCAGCGAGAATTGTTTCGGAGCCTTGAGACGTGTTCACGTCGGCTCCGCCGTCAATGAGAAGCTTCACCATCGCTGGATTTGGAACTGGCGTCACCGCGATCAACAACGGGGTCTGGCCACCCACACCCTTCGCGTTCACATCGGCTTTGGCGTCGATAAGAGCCGTCGCAAGCGAAGCATCGCCGTTGCGAACCGCAAATGTAAGTGCGGTCATGCCGAATTCGTCTCTGGCGTTCACGTCGGCGCCCGCCGCAATCAAGACCTTGGCGACCGGACCGCTGTCGTCCATCGCGGCGAGCAACAGTGGAGTCATTTTGCCCGGGCCCAACTGCTGATTGGCGTCCGCCCCAGCCGCGATCAGTAGTCGTGCGCCTTCGCTACAGTTGTGGGCGACAGCCATTTCCATCGGACCGGCGGCGCCTGAATCCTTGGGGTTCAGCGCGTCGCCCGCGGCGATCGCAGTCTTAATTGCCCGGATGTCGCAAGCTTCTGCTGCGGAGGCTAGGCGTCCTACCTTTGCGTCTCGCGCGCAGCCCGTCATGCCAAGCAACATAAGCGTCCCAATGACCGCCGAGACGCGCACTAGTCCGGCTCCCTGACGATAATGACACTGGCCCTGCAAGCCGCCCCCGAGTTTGAGATGAGCACCGGGTCAGGATTCAAGCCTGACAGGCCAGGAATCCTTCGCGCAGGGCGGTCTCGTCGAGATCGCGGCCGATGAACACCATGCGGCTTTCGCGGGTGTCTTTGGCCGTCCACGGGCGCTGGAAATCACCCTCGAGGATCATGTGCACGGCCTGGAAGACCAGGCGGCGGTCCTCGCCGGCGACATCGAGGATGCCCTTGGCCCGCAGGATGTCCGGGCCTTTGACGGCCAGCAGGTCGTTCAGCCAGCGGCTCACCTTGTTGGCGTCGAGCGGTTTGTTGGCGATCAGGGCCACGCCCTTGATGTCGTCGTCGTGGACGTGGTCGTGATGTTCGTGGCCATGATCGTGGTGGCCGTGATCGCAGTCGTCGTCGTGCACGTGGCCCGGTTCGCCGTGGGCGGGATTCAGGAACTCCGGCTCCAGCTCGATGATCCGCGCCAGATCGAAGCCGCCGCGGCCGAGGATGGCGTCCAGCGGCACGTTGGAGCGTTCGGCGCGGTGGATCCTGGCCAGCGGATTGAGGCGGCGCAGGCGCGCCTCCGTCTGGGTCAGCTCGGCCTCCGACACCAAATCGGTCTTGTTGAGCACGATCTGGTCGGCGAAGGCGATCTGTTCGCGCGCCTCGCGGCTGTCGGCGAGCCGCTGGCCGACGTGCTTGGCGTCGACCACGGTGGTCACCGAATCCAGGCGGGTCTTGGCCTTGACGTCGTCATCGACGAAGAAGGTCTGGGCGACCGGACCGGGGTCGGCGAGGCCGGTGGTCTCGACGATGATGGCGTCGAAGCCGCGGGAGGCGCTGGCCTGGCGCTTCATCAGGCCCTGCAGGACCCGGATGAGGTCGCCGCGCACCGTGCAGCAGACGCAGCCGTTGTTCATCTCGAAGACTTCCTCGTCGGCGCCGACGATGAGGTCGTTGTCGATCCCGATCTCGCCGAATTCGTTGACGATCACGGCGTAGCGCTTGCCATGGTCCTCGCTGAGAATGCGGTTGAGCAGGGTGGTCTTGCCGGCCCCGAGGTAGCCGGTGAGCACGGTGACGGGGATCTGGGTCATCGCGGCTATTTAGGCGCGCGCAGGGTGAAGGTCCAACCTCTCGCCTTGACCTCGGACCCTTCGCCGTTATAGATCGCGGCCCCTCGCCCACGGACCTGTCCGCGGGCGCGCTTTCGTTTTCCTTTTTGAGCACGTTCCAAGGCGCCCAGACGATGTACGCTGTGATCAAGACCGGCGGGAAGCAATACCGCGTTCAGCCCGGCGACCTTCTCGTCGTCGAGAAGCTGGCCGGCGACCCGGGCGCCAACGTCGCCTTCGACGAGGTGCTGATGATCGGGGCCGGCGATACCGTCACCGTCGGCGCGCCGACCGTCGAGGGGGCCAGCGTCAGCGCCACCCTCATCGAGACCCGCAAGGGCGAGAAGGTGAAGATCTTCAAGAAGATCCGCCGCCAGGGCTACCGGCGCACGCGCGGCCACCGGCAGATCGAGACTGTGCTTCGCGTGACCGGCATCGACGGCGCCGGCCAGAGCGAGGCCTGGGCGGGCGAGGTTGACCTGACCCCGCGCTCGGTGCTGCGCCTGCGCTCGCGCAATCTGGCCCGGACGCTGGAAGAGGCGACGGCTCACGCTGAGGCCAAGGCGGCGCGCGCGCACGCCGAGCCTGAAGCGGACGTCAAGCCGGCGAAGAAAACCGCTGCGAAGAAATCCGCCGCCAAGAAGCCTGCGGCCAAGAAACCCGCCGCCAAGAAGCCGGCGGCCAAGAAGGCCTGAGCCACTAGATTCTGGAGAGTTAGTCCATGGCCCACAAGAAATCCGGCGGCTCCTCGCGCAACGGGCGCGACTCCGCGGGCCGCCGCCTCGGCGTGAAGAAGTTCGGCGGCGAAGCCGTCGACGCCGGCAACATCCTCGTGCGCCAACGCGGCACCAAGTTCTGGCCGGGCGACAACGTCGGCATGGGCAAGGATCATACCTTGTTCGCCAAGGCGGCCGGCGCGGTGAAGTTCGTCACCAAGCGTGACGACCGCACCTACGTGGCCGTACAGGCCAAGGCCGACTCATAGAATAGCGATCCGAAATCACCCCAGGATCGCAACATTGCAGCGATCCGGGCGGGCCAGATTGGAGCGGGGCGTCCGGAGCCGGACCCTCCGCTCTTTTCATTTCGAGCCTCGCCATGACGCACCCGACATTGACGACCGATCGGCTGATCCTGCGCCCACTGGCGATGGAGGACGCCGCTCCGATGACGCCGCTGGCCGACGATCCAGGCGTGGCGCGCATGACGACCTCCATCCCTTCCCCGTTCAGCCGGGACGTCGCGGAGGGTTTTATCGGCCGCATGCAGGCCGCCGACCCGGCGTACGAGGTGGTGTTCGCGCTCGAGCGGCGCGATTGCGCCTTCATGGGCGTGCTCGGCATCCACCCCAAGGACGGCCTCGCGCCTGAGCTGGGCTACTGGATCGGCCGGCCGTTCTGGGGCGCCGGCTATATGACCGAGGCGGCGACCGCCGTGCTGGGCTGGGCCCGCGACAGCTGGGGCCGGCGGGTGCTGACCTCCGGCCATTTCGCCGACAACGAGGCCTCGGGCCGGGTGCTGATCAAGGCCGACTTCCTGTACACCGGCGAGGTCGAACCGCGATTCTCACTGGCCCGCGGCGAAACGGCGTCGACCCGGATGATGGTCTGGCTGGCGTGAAGGGCGCGGGGGCTTAACATCGCCCCCGCAAAGGGCTATCTAGTCTGGCAACTATCGTCCGTTGCGCTGGATGGCGTTTACGAGCGGCGGCCCCGAAGAAGGCCGGCCGCTTTTTTATTTGCCGTTCGCGCCCAGGCTGAAAGGCGTTCATTGCGCGGCAAGACCGCAGAGGATTGGCGGCTCCTGGAGCTGATCGACCCGGTAGCCGAGGGTCAGGGCTATGTCGTGGTGCGCCTGCGCCTGATGGGCGGCGACCGCGCCCGCCGGCTGCAGATCATGGCCGAGCGGCCGGACGGCTCGATGCCGATCGACGATTGCGCGCGCCTGGCCCGGGCCATTTCGCAGGTGTTGGACGACGCCGACCCCGTTCATGGCGAATATTTGCTGGAAGTCTCCAGCCCGGGGCTCGACCGGCCTCTGACGCGTATCGCGGACTTCGAGACCTACGAGGGCTTCCACGCCAAGCTGGAGCTCGACCGTCTGGCCGAGGGTCGCAAACGCTTCAAGGGCGAGCTGGCCGGGGTCGAGGGCGACCACGTCGCCCTCAATCTCGAGGGCGAGACCGAGACTGCTCTCCTGCCGTTCGCCTGGATTACCGACGCCCGCCTCGTCGTCGACGATGCGCTTCTCAAACGCGGGGCGGAGGCCAGAGCCGCCCGCCTCGCCGAACCCGAAACTCAAGAAGAGACCAAGGACTGACCATGAGCACCACCGGCATCGCCGCCAATCGGCTCGAGCTGCTGCAGATCGCCGACGCCGTCGCCCGCGAGAAGTCGATCGAGAAGGAGATCGTCATCGAGGCGATCGAGGAGGCGATCCAGAAGGCCGCCCGCACCCGCTATGGCGCCGACCACGACATCCGCGTCCATATCGACACCAAGACCGGCGAGACCACCATCACGCGCGTGGTGACGGTGGTGGACGACGACTTCCAGCCTGGCATCGATGAGGTCACCGGGCTGGAGCAGCCGTTCAACGACTACGCCATGCGCCGGCTCACCGACGCGCTGGCCACGGACAAGGCCGCCGTCATCGGCAAGACCTATGTCGAGGAGCTGCCGCCGTTCGAGTTCGGTCGGGTCCAGACCCAGATGGCTCGCCAGGTGGTGACGGGCAAGGTGCGCGACGCCGAGCGCGAGCGCCAGTTCGAGGAGTTCAAGGATCGCGTCGGCGAGATCGTCAACGGCGTGGCCAAGCGGGTCGAATACGGCAATGTCATCGTCGATCTCGGCCGTGGCGAGGGAATCATGCGCCGCGACCAGTCCATTCCGCGCGAGATGTTCAATGTCGGCGACCGGGTGCGCGCCTACATCTATGACGTGCGCCGCGAGACCAAGGGCCCGCAGATCATGCTCTCGCGCGCCCACGGCGGCTTCATGGCCAAGCTGTTCGCCCAGGAGGTGCCCGAGGTCTACGACGGCGTGATCGAGATCCGGGCCGTCGCCCGCGATCCGGGCAGCCGGGCCAAGATGGCGGTGGTTTCCAACGACTCCTCGATCGACCCGGTCGGCGCCTGCGTCGGCATGCGGGGCTCGCGGGTGCAGGCGGTGGTCGCCGAGCTGCAGGGCGAGAAGATCGACATCATCCAGTGGAACCCGGACGAAGCCACCTTCCTCGTCAACGCCCTGGCCCCGGCCGAGGTCACCAAGGTGGTGATGGACGAAGAGGACGAGCGGGTCGAAGTGGTGGTGCCCGACGAGCAGCTGTCGCTGGCCATCGGCCGGCGCGGCCAGAACGTGCGCCTGGCAAGCCAGCTGACCGGCTGGCAGATCGACATCATGACCGAGAGCCAGGAGAGCGAGCGCCGCCAGCGCGAGTTCGCCGAGCGCACCGCGCTCTTCCAGGAGGCGCTGGACGTCGACGAGGTCATCGCTCAGCTACTGGTGACCGAAGGCTTCGCTTCGGTGGAGGATGTCGCCTATGTCGAGCTCGGCGAGATCGCCGTCATCGAGGGCTTCGACGAGGACACGGCCGACGAGATCCAGGCCCGCGCCCGCGACTATCTCGACCGCGAGGCGGCCGAATTCGACGCCAAGCGGCGTGAGCTGGGCGTCGAGGACGGCCTGCTCGAGGTCGAGGGGGTGACCCTGGCGATGTCCGTGGCGCTCGGCGAGGGCGAGGTGAAGACGGTGGAGGATCTCGCCGGTCTGGTGCCGGACGACCTGCGCGGCTGGTTCGAGACCAAGGGGACCGAACGCGTGCGCGAGGCGGGCGTCCTGGAGAGCTTCGCTCTTTCGCCGGAGGATGCCGAGGCGCTGATCATGCGCGCCCGAGTCGCCGCCGGCTGGATCGAGCCCGAGGCCGTCGTCGAGGCCGACGAAGAAGCGGAAGCGCCGGAACCGGTGTTCGACGAAGCCGCCCAGGTGTTCGGCCATGGCGGGCGATCGGAGTAGGGACTCGTTCGTCCCCGGCGAGGGGGGCGAACGCCACCGGCGCGATATCGTCTCCGGCGAGCCGCTCGCCGAAGAAGCGCTGATCCGCTTCGTCGTCGGCCCGGACGGTTCGGCGACGCCGGACCTGGCGCGCAAGCTGCCCGGAAGGGGCCTCTGGGTCGCGGCCGATCGCACTTCGGTGGACACCGCCGCCCGCAAGGGCCTGTTCTCGCGCGCCGCCAAGACAAAGGTCGTCGCGCCGGCCGACCTCTCCGAACAGGTGGAACGGCTGATGTTGGCTCGCCTGCTCTCCGGCCTCGGCCTTGCGCGCAAGGCCGGAGAACTTACCTTCGGTTTCGAGAAGGTGCTGGCGGTGATCGAGGCGGGTCGCGTCGCTGCCCTCGTCGAGGCGACGGACGGGGCGGAAGACGGCCGGCGCCGGCTGTGGTCGACGGCGCGGCGACGCTCTCCGGCCGCAAGCCTGATAGGATTGTTCGCCTCGGCCGAAATGGGTTTGGCCTTGGGCGCAGAGAATGTGATACACACCGCCTTCCTTGCAGGGCGGGGCGCCGATCGCTGGATATCAGATGTCCGGCGGCTTTCGGGCTTCCGGCCGCTCTTTCCAGAGGGCTGGCGCGAGGACTCTTGAGGCCGCGACGCGCGCCTTGGGCGGGGAGCCGAGAGGCCTCTCGAGACGACTTTGAATGACTGAGCCCTTTCTCGAGGGCCTGCGAACGGTAACCGAACGAGCGCATGACCGACGATAACGACAGCGGCCGATCCAACCCCGCCCAAGGCGGACGCGCCCCGCTCACCCTGAAGCCGCGTCTCGGCGGCTCAGTGAGCGCCGGCATGGTGAAGCAGAGCTTCAGCCACGGCCGTTCCAAGACCGTGGTGGTGGAAACCAAGCGCCGGCGCGTTGACGCCCCGGGCGTCGCCCCGGCCGCCGTGGCCGAACGGCGCGGAGCCTTCGAGGTGCGCGGCGCGCCGCCGCCGCGGCCGCAAGCGCCCGCACAGCCCGCTCCGCCAGCCAGGCCCCAGACCGCGGCCGCCGCCGCTGCTCATGGCCTTTCCGAGGATGAGCGCCGCGCTCGCCAGCGGGTGATCGAGGAGGCGGCGCGCCGCGCCCAGGAACAGGCCGTCTCACGCGACGCCGAGGCGCCGCCGCCGCGTCCAGCTCCCGAGCCCGTCGCAGAGGCGCCCGCGCCGCAACCGGTGGAGGCGCCGCAGCCATTGGCTGCGCCCGAGCCTGTGGCGGTGGCTGAGCCCGTTCACCCTGCGCCACCGGCCGAACCGGTCCGCCGACCGGTCGAGGCGTCCCGGCCCACGCCCGCGTCGCGCCTGCCGACCGCCCCCGGCCAGACCCGCACCTATGAGCCGAGCCGCGAGCGCCGCGACGATCGGCCGACCACCACCACCTACCGACCCGATCGGGCGGCCGAGGGCGTGGCCTTCAATCAGCGCGTCGCTCGATCCGAGCAGGGCGGCTTTGGCGCCCGCCCGTCGCGCGACGAACGGCCGCGCGATGGCGCCGGCCAGGGTCCTCGTCCGGCCCGCCCCGGCGAGACGGTGCGTTATTCGGCCAATGCGCCGAGGCCCGCGCGCGACGCCGTACGTCCCGGTGGTCCGCGCCCCGCCGGTGCGCGCCCAGCGGCCGCGCCAGCCGAGCCCGAATTCCAGCGCGCCAGCCGCCAGACGCCGCGCCCGGGCAGCCTCAACCTCGATCGTCGTCCCGACTTCGACGATGAAGACGCCAAGAAGGCGCGCGCCGGCGGCGGGGCTGGCAAGGCCGTCTCCCGCACGCGTGGCGAGCCCCGCCGCCGCGAGGGGCGCCTGACCATCCAGGCCGTGGCCGGAGACGACGAGGGCGCGATCGAACGGATGCGCTCGCTCGCTTCGGTGCGCCGCGCCCGTGAACGCGAGCGCGAGAAGCGCCGCGGCGGCGGCCAGGAAAGCGCCAAGGCCGCCCGCGAAGTGGTCATCCCGGACGTCATTACCGTGCAGGAGCTGGCCGGACGGATGGCCGTCCGCGCCGTCGAGATCATCAAATTCCTCGCCCGCGAAGGGCTGATGCTCAAGGCGACCGACGTCATCGAGTCCGACACTGCGGAACTGGTCGCTACCGAGTTCGGCCACACGGTGCGCCGCGTTTCCGAGAGCGACGTAGAGACGGGCTTCCTGGCCGATGAGGACATCGACGACCACCTGCTGCCTCGGCCTCCGGTGGTGGCGGTCATGGGCCACGTCGACCATGGCAAGACCTCGCTGCTCGACGCCCTGCGCTCGACCGATGTGGCGGCCGGCGAGCACGGCGGCATCACCCAGCATATCGGCGCCTATCAGGTCCGTCTGGCCGACGGCGATCGGGTGACCTTCCTCGACACTCCTGGCCACGCCGCGTTCAGCGCCATGCGCGCCCGTGGCGCCAACGTCACCGATATCGTGGTGCTGGTCGTGGCGGCTGACGACGGCGTCATGCCCCAGACCATCGAAGCCATCCAACATGCCAAGGCCGCCGACGCGCCGCTGATCGTTGCGATCAACAAGGTCGACAAGCCCGGCGCCGATCCGACCCGAGTGATCAACGAGCTTCTGCAGCACGAGGTGGTGGCCGAGAGCCTCGGCGGCGAGACCCAGACCGTGGAGGTTTCGGCGCTCAAGAAGACCGGCCTCGACGAGCTGCTGGAGGCCATCCTGCTCCAGGCTGAGGTCATGGATCTGCGGGCCAACCCCGACCGTACGGCCGAGGGCGTGGTCATCGAAGCGAAGCTCGACCGCGGCCGCGGCGCGGTGGCCACGGTGCTCGTCAAGCGCGGTACGCTCAAGCGCGGAGAGATTGTCGTGGCCGGCGAACAGTTCGGCCGCGTGCGCGCCTTGCTCAACGAGCGTGATGAGCAGGTCGAGGAGGCCGGCCCTTCGACGCCGGTTGAGATCCTGGGCCTCGATGGCGCTCCGTCGCCCGGCGAAGCCTTCGCCGTGGTCGAGAGCGAGGCCCGAGCCCGCGAACTCACCGACTATCGCATCCGCCAAAAGCGGGAGCGCAATCTCACGCCGGTGGGCGCGGCGCCTGGCGTCTCGCTGGCCGACATGATGGCCAAGCTCGCCAACAAGAAAGTCTCCGAACTGCCGCTGGTCATCAAGGCGGATGTGCAGGGCTCGGCCGAGGCTATCGTCGGCGCGCTCGACCGGATGGCCACCGACGAAGTCCGTGTCCGGACGATCCTCTCGGGCGCGGGCGGGATCAACGAGAGCGACGTGATGCTGGCCAAGGGGGCCGGGGCTTCGGTCATCGGCTTCAACGTGCGCGCCTCGAAACAGGCTCGCGACCTTGCCGAGCGTGAGGGCGTGGAGATCCGCTATTACGCGATCATCTACGACCTGATCGACGACATCAAAGGCGTGCTGTCGGGCATGCTGGCCCCGATCCAGCGCGAAAGCTTCCTCGGCAACGCCGAGGTGCTGCAGGCGTTCGACATCTCCAAGGTCGGCCGTGTGGCTGGGTGTCGCGTCCGCGAGGGCGTGGTCCGCCGCGGAGCGCGCGTGCGCATCATCCGCAATGACGTGGTGGTGCTCGAACTCGGCACGCTGCAGACCCTCAAGCGCTTCAAGGACGATGTCGCCGAGGTACAGGCAGGCTACGAGTGCGGCATGGCCTTCGCCGGCTTCCAGGACATCCAGGCCGGCGACCAGATCGAGTGCTTCACCGTCGAAGAGGTCAAGCGCACGCTCTGAAGACATGAGGGAGCGCGCGGTGCTCCAACTGCTCGTTGCGCTCCAGGCCGTTCAGGTCGCCATCTAGCGCTCCTCGACGCGCGGTTTCATCGCCGCAAGGAATGTCTGCGTACCGGTCTCGGCGCCTGAGCCGGGCCGGAAGCGAAGCTCGCGCGGCGTCAGTGTTCTCCCCTCCGAGGACACGGATACCGCGTCGATCTCCCCGCCTTCTGCGTCGGTGACCACAACCGGTGGCCGCTCGTCCGAGACCCAGCGATCGCCCCACTGCATGAGGGCGATCAAGGCCGGCGCCAGCGCCAGACCCTTTTCCGTCAGCTGGTAAACAGGCCGTCGTTCTGGGCCCTCGCGCGCCAGCACGCCATCGGCTGTCAGGCGTCTAAGGCGATCGGCGAGGATATTCCTGGCCAAGCCCAGGCTGCGCTGAAACTCAGCGAAGCGTCGCGCGCCCAGCAAGGCATCCCGCACGATGAGCAGTGACCACCAGTCGCCGACGATGCTGAGCGCGCCGGCGAGCGAGCAGTTCAGCCGGGAGAGATCGGTCTTGTGCGCCAATTTGGTTGCAATCCAGGACCATTCATGGTTGGTTTTATCTTGAAACCAAATGCTGACGCTCGGCAAGGAGAAAACGCTATGGCGACCACCCATGTGAATGTCCTCGGCGCGCGGAAGACGTCGGCGCCGACCGATCCGCTGATCGTCGGCGGCTGGCTCTCGCTCGTCGGCGCGATCGCGGTGGTTGCGACGAGCGCCTTCTACGTGGCCTCGCCGTCGGCTGCGGCCGGGCCGGTGCGTCCATTCGATCTCGCCGCCGCGGCGGCCGGCGCGGCAAGCGGCGCGGCGACATTGCACGCGGCCGGAACGGTCGGCGTTTTCGGCGACCTCGTATGGGCCGTAGCGACCCTGCTGATCGCACATGAGCTCGGTCGTCGGGGCCGGGGAGTCGCCGCGGCCGGATGGCTCGGCCTCTTCCTCTCCATCATCATCTTCATCTTCGTCGATGGAATGACCGGCTTCGTGTTCCCGCCATTGGCGGCGCACGGAAATCTAACCGCATTCGAAGGCTTCCGGCGCCTGTGGGACGTGCTCTTCCAGTTGGGCGTGATCGCCTACGGCGTCGGTGTCGCCACGGCGTTTGGCGCCGAGCGGACTGCGCCTCGTCCGATGGTCGGCCGCAACCTGTCGTTGGCGATCGTCGTCGTCGGCGTCGTCGGCGTTGTCGGTGCGCTCGCCGGTCTGGCGGACGTGGCCGCCGTTCCAACCGACAAGATCGCCGGCGCCAGCATCGGCCTCGGTTCGCTCCTCCTCGCAGCAGCCAGCTGGCAAATCGTTCGCTCCGAGCGGCCGGTCTAGTCCCGCTCGCGCGCCCGGTAGCGGGCGCGGCTGGCCTTGTGGATGGCGATCCAGCGCTTGCGACGCTCCTCGCGCAGCAGGGGATCCTCCTGCGCCGCCTGATGGGCCGCCTCGCGCCTCAGCTTCTGGAAGCTGCGCCAGCGGCCCGTGTCCAGGTCGCCGGCCTCCAGCGCCGCACGAACGGCGCAGCCGGGCTCGCCCTCGTGCGCGCAATCCGAGAACCGGCACTGGCTGGCGAGCGCCTCGATATCGTCGAACGCCGAGGCCAGGCCTTCGCCGGCGTCGTCAAGCGCCAGCTCACGCATGCCCGGCGTGTCGAGCAATAGGCCGCCGCCCGGCAGAAGGATGAGTTCGCGACGCGTGGTGGTGTGTCGCCCGCGGCTGTCATCGGCGCGGACCTCGCCGACGGCGAGTCTGGCCTCGCCCAGCAGGGCGTTGGCCAGGGTCGACTTGCCGGCCCCGGAAGCGCCGACCAACACGCCGGTCAGGCCCGGTTCCAGTTGCACGCGCATGGCCTCAAGGCCTTCGCCGGTAAGCGACGAGATCGGGATCACCGGCGCGCCGGCCGCGCTCCGCCGCGCCGCCGCCGTCGCCGCCGCCGGGTCGGGACTGAGATCCGCCTTGGTCAGCAGCACGATGGGATTGGCTCCGCTGGCCCAGGCGGCGGTGAGATAACGTTCCAGACGGCGCAGATTGGGCGCCGTCTCCAGCGAAAGCACGACAAAGGCGAGATCGGCGTTGGCCGCCACCACCTGCAGTTCGCCCATCGGCCCGCGACGCGTGAAGGCCGTTCGTCGCGCGAGGACGGCGCGTACGAGGGCCGGGCCGCCCGCCTGCGGCGGCTGGGCGACGATCCAGTCACCGACGCATGGAAGCTCGCCCTCGCGGGCTTCGAAGGCGAGCCGGCCGGCGACTTCAGCCGAGGTCTCGCCGGCTTCGGTGATGAGGCCTAGGCGATCGCGATGCTGCGCGATCACCCGCGCGGGAACGAGTCCCTGCGCCGCGAACGGCGCGAATTGATGCTGGAGCCGCTCGCTCCAGCCGTAGTCTTGCAGCAATGTCTGAGTTCCTTCGAACGGCGTTTGCGAAGGCGCCGGCCGAAGGCGGATGGCCTAGCGGCGGGCGCGCGGAAGGGCTTCGCGGCAGGACACAGTCATCGGCAAAACCCTCCTTTCCGTCTCGGGATGGACTGAAGCGAAGCTAGACGCCGCCGGCGCGGACATCAAGTCCGGCGATCGGAGGGCGTTTCAGTAGATCCACGGGATCAGCCGCCAGGTGCGGGCGCGATAGGCGAGGTAGACCTCGCCAAACTGACTTTCGAGCAGGCGCTCCTCCGATCCCATGCGGGCGATCAGGGGTGGCAGCAGCGCCGCGGTCAGCAGCACCCCCGCCCACGACCGGAACACGATCGCCCAACCGAGGGTCAGGAGCAGCAGGCCGACGTAGCTCGGGTTGCGCACGAGGCTGTAGAGCCCGCGGGTCTCCAGGCGGTGGCCGGCCTGGATCGCCACCAGACCGCTGAAGCGGTCGCCAAGCGCGAACACCGGCGCCATGCGCAGCACGCCGCCCACCAGGTAGAGCGCCAGGCCCCACCAGCGGATCGCCTCGCCGCCGAATGTCCAGATGTTATGGCGGTCGGTCCAGGCCGGAACGAACCCGTCGAGGAGACCAATGACGCTGAATGCCACGAGCACCCATCGATTGCCTCGGTCCTCTCGCTCGCCCTGGCTCAGCGAACCGGGTGTGAACGGGGCCACGAAAGCCAGGAGATAGCTCGCCGCCGCGAGTCCGATGAAGGCCGGGCGCGCCAGAAAGGCCATCAGGCCGCCTTCGCCCAGCACCGCCAGTCCGAGGTAGAGGGTCACCGAAACCAGCGAAATGACGCCGATCACAAGCCTGCGCATGACGAGCGCTCCAGAAGGCCCCCGGCTTGCGCCGGCGGGCAATTCCCAGGAAGGATACAGGCAATCCGTCCGGGGAGCTCGCATGACCGACGCCAGCGCGCCCCCGCAGGGCCTCCTCCGCATCCTCGGCCTCGTCTTCGGCCTGGCGGTGGTGGTCGGCGGGGTGATCGGTTCCGGCATCATGCGCGCGCCGGGGATCATCGCTCAGGCCTTCACCACAACGCCACTGATCCTCTTCGCCTGGGTCGTGGGCGGGCTCGTGGCCATGCTCTCGGCCATGCCGCTCGTGGAGGCCGGCGCTTCGGTGCCGCTGGCGGGCGGTCCGTATCCCATTGCCGGTCGTGCCTTCGGGCCCTCCGTGGCCTTCTTCACCGGCTGGATCGGCTGGATGCAATATTCGGCATCCAGCGCCTTTATCGCCGCGGTGTTCGGCGAGTACGTCCAGCGCCTGGGTTTCTTCACAAATGTCTCCACGCACATCCTGGCCTGCGCGCTCCTGGTCGCCGTGGGCGCACTCAACTGGACGGGCACGCGGATCAGCGGCAATTCCCAGAGCATAGCCAGCGCCATCAAGGGTGGGGCGTTCATCGTTCTCACCGTCATCCTGTTCCTGACGCCCCGCGCGCCGGCCCCGCCGCCGCACCCGCTCGCCATGGTGACCAGCCTGGGCGCGGCGGTGATGGCGGTGCGGCTCATCTACCAGACCTATGCCGGCTGGGACGCCGCCATCTATTTCTCCGAGGAGGTTCAGAGGCCCGACCGCAACATCGCCCGCGCCACCTTTCTGGGCATCGGGCTCGTGACCGTCGTCTATGTCCTGGTCAACGCCGGGGTGCTGAAAGTGCTGGCGCCATCGCAGGTCGCCGGCTCGGCCCTGGCGGTGGGCGATGCGGCCAAGGTCGGCCTCGGCAAGGCGGCCGACACTTTGATCACCGCTATCGGCCTTTTCTCGCTGGCGGCCATCGTCAACCAGCAGACGATGACCGCGCCGCGCATCGCCTTCCGCATGGCCCGGGACGGCGCCTTGCCGACCTGGCTCGGCCGCGTGGCCCCGGGCGGCACGCCGCGCCAGGCCCTGGTAGTGACCGTCATCTGCTCGCTGATCTTTGCCGCCATCGGCGACTATCAGAGCATCGTGCGCGTCTACGCGCCGTGGTCGATCGGGCCCATTCTCATCGTCTGCCTGTCGGCCATCGTCTTGCGCTATCGGGAGCCGGACCTGGCGCGACCATGGAAAATGCCGCTCTTTCCATGGCCGGCGGTGATCGCCGCGATCATCCAGGCCTCGCTGGTGACGGTGATGATCGTCGATGATCCGGGCTCGGCGGTATGGACGGCGCTCGCCGCCCTGGTCCCGCTGCCGATCTTCTGGCTGCTGCGCCCACGCTGGCGGGCGGCGGCGGCGCGCGAGTTCGGATCAGCTTAGAGGATCAACATGGACTACCTGGACGCTCTTAAAGACTACCAGCGGTTCGACTTCACCGATCCGGCCGGGCGGTGGACGCGGCCGGTTTGGCGGCGCGGAACGGGGCCGGCGGTGATCGTCATTCACGAGATTCCCGGTCTGCATCCCCTGGTGATCCGCTTCGCCGACCATGTGGCGGCGGCGGGCATGACGGTGTTCTGTCCAAGCCTCTTCGGGGACCCGGGGCGCGACGTGACGCCTGGTTATGCGCTGGGGACGATGCTGAAGACGCTCTGCGTCCGGCGCGAGTTCAACGCCTGGGCCCGCGACCGCTCGAGCCCGATCGTCGACTGGCTGCGCGCCCTGGCCGCCCACGCTCACGCCGAATGCGGCGGCAAGGGCGTCGGGGCGGTCGGCATGTGCTTCACCGGCAATTTCGCCCTGGCCATGATGACAGAACCGGCGATGGTGGCGCCGGTCCTGTCGCAGCCGTCCTTGCCGATCGCCCGCCGAAAGGGGCCCAGCGCCGCCGCTATCGGCGTTTCGCCCGAGGAGATCGCCTGCGCCAAGCGGCGTTTCGAGGAAGAAGACCTCTCCCTCATGGCGCTGAGGTTCCATGGCGATCCCTTCGTGCCGCCGGAGCGGTTCGACACATTGAAGCGAGAATTTGGAGACAAGTTGGAAGCCTGGGAAATTGACGGCAAGGACGGCTACCCCGACCCTCGGATGCCGGCCCATTCCGTCCTCACCCTGCATCTGGTGGACGACGATCCGGAGAACCCGACCAAGAAATGCGAACAGCGCGTGATCCAATTCTTCAAGGAGCGTACCGGGGCGTGAGAAGGCTCGCGGCCGCTTTCGGCCTGCTGGCGCTGGCCGGCTGCGCCACGGGTGAGCGCCTGTCGGCGGCGGGCGATGTCCACGCCCTGATGATCGCCATCCGCGACGACGACCGGCCGACATTCGACGCCCACGTCGATCGCCGGGCGCTCGAGGCCCAGATCCAGGAACGCATCGTCGAGCGCGCGGCCGCGCCCGGTTCGCCGACCGCCGTCAAGGGTCTCGGCATCCTGATGTCGGGGCCTCTGGCGCGCGCCGCCGGCGGCGTCCTCATCCAGCCGGAAGTGTTCCGCGCCGTCGCCGACTACTACGGCTACCGTCCCGCCACGCCAATCCCGGGGACCTTCGCGATCGCCAGCGCCCTCAGGCCCCTGCCGGACGGCCGGGTCTGCGCAGTGACCAGGAGCCGCGGACCATGTCTCGTCACCTTCGCTGAAGAGGATGGCGTCTGGCGGCTGGTGTCCTTCGATGGCGACTCGGCGAT
>Ga0302317_10000982_pt1 | contig 22222 bp, 20 predicted proteins | sample III_Palsa_N3_3_FD_200450 | JGI IMG/M metagenome (GOLD analysis project Ga0302317, IMG submission 200450) | Peat permafrost microbial communities from Stordalen Mire near Abisko, Sweden - III_Palsa_N3_3 | ecosystem: Environmental > Terrestrial > Soil > Palsa > Peat permafrost | place: Sweden...
GGAACAGGCTGGCGAGCGCGGTCAGGCCGGCGACTATAGCCGCGCGGCGCATGTCCTCCCGCGTCCAGTCAGGTTTGACGTGTCGCCACAACCGGGCGGCCAGCTTACGCATCGGTCTGAGCACTCCTACGCCGCGAGGGCGCCGCGACGGCGGCCGGCAGGATCTGGCCTTCACCCAGCAGGATCAGCCGTTCCCCGGCGTCGATCTTCACCAGCACCAGGCGGCGGGCCGGGTCGAGCACCAGGCTCTCCACCACCGCCATCCGCCGGTCTTTCCGGGTCCCTTGCAGCCGCTTCAGCGTCTCGGGGCCAAAACGCCGCATGACCACGACCAGCAGGCCCAAAAGCCCCAGCGTCACGGCCAGGGCGAAGAACATTCTAAGGAGCTCGGTGAACTGCATTCGGCCGCTGATCGGGAAGTGGGGGTCGGGAAATGGGGATCGAGAATGGGGCGCGCACGGTCGGGGCCGGCGCGACCCCGCTGCGGATCATCTGGCCTTCAGGGTCTTAACGGCCGATTAACCCTGTTCTTTCATCTTTCGTTTGCCATGAAGTCAGATGACGTCCCGCTTCTGTCCATGCTCAAGGACCGGCTGAGCTACCTCAGCCAGCGCCAGAAGCTCATTGCCCAGAATGTCGCCAACTCCGACACCCCGGGCTTTGCGCCGCAGGATCTGAAGCCGTTCGCCCTGTCCGGCCAGACGACTCAGCAGACGCTGCAGATGACGCCGGTCAACATGTCGATTGCCGGCTCCGCGCAGGCGGCGCCGATTCCGCTGCCCTCGCTCGCGACGCCCTCGACGCCCTGGGGGCCGCAGGCCGCGCCCGACTCTGAAACCCGGGTCGACGGCAACCAGGTCGTGCTGGAGGAGGAGATGATGAAGATGAACGACGCGCGGATGAACTACGAGGCGGCGATCGGCTTCTACCAGAAATCCATGGGCATGATTCAGACGGCGCTGCGCACCCCGGGCAAGGGCCAGTAAGGACCTAATCGATGGCAGACCCCACCACCTCCGCCAACGCCATGCCGGCCATGAGCGTGGCTGCTTCCGCGCTGCGGGCGCAGCAGGCCCGCATGCGGGTCATCGCCGAGAACATGGCCAACGCCGATTCGACCTCCACCACCGCGGGCGGCGATCCCTACCGCCGGCAGATTCCGGTGTTCACCCCGGTGACGCTGCCGGACGGATCCAAGGGCGTGAAGATGTCCAAGGTCATGCAGGATCAGACCCCGTTCAAGACCCAGTATGAGCCGGGCGCTCCCTCCGCCGACGCCAAGGGCTATGTGAAGATGCCCAACGTCGACCCGCTGATCGAGGCGCTGGACATGCGCGACGCCCAGCGCGCCTACGAAGCCAACTTGTCGGTGATCGAGACCTCCCGGTCGATGCAGTCGAGCATTCTTGACCTGCTGAAACTGCCTTAGGACTTAAGCCATGGTTCCTCTCGTCGCCGCCAAGGCCTACGCCGCCGCCCAGGCCCAGGCCTCCAGCCTTGCGGGCGCCGCCTCATCCCTGGGCGGGACCGGTCAGGCGCCCGATCCGCACGCCTTCAGCGAGATCTTGAAGAACGCCATGACCGACACCGTCCAGTCCTCCCGCGCCGCCGAAACGGCGATGACCAATCAGGTGCAGGGCAAGGCCGACCTGGTCGACACCGTCACCGCCATCTCCTCCGCCCAGGCCAACCTGGACACCGTGATGGCCATCCGCGACCAGGTGATCAACGCCTATCAGGACGTGCTGAAGACGCCGATCTAGGGGCAGAGGCGGCTCCTAACTCCCGCCCTACACTCCACCGTTCCCCCGGCCTTGCGCCGGGGGGCCATTGGACTCGTGCGCCGCGTCATTTCGCGCCGCCCCTGCCGCCTGGGCGAACCCCGATCCGTTCGTGCTCAATGGGCCCCCGCCACAAGGGCGGGGGAACGCGCAAATTACCTTGGGGACTTGCCTCCCCGCGCATCCGCCATTCCCCCGCGACCCTAATCAATCGTAAGCTTCACCCATGAGCGCGCCGATGATCGAGCTGGACGGGGTCTCCAAGGTCTATGGCGCCGCCAGGGCCGTCGACGGCGTGACCCTGCTGATCCCGGAAGGCGCCTTCATCGCCCTGGTCGGCGGGTCGGGCTCCGGCAAGACAACCACGCTGAAGATGATCAACGGCCTGGTCCAACCCAGCAGCGGAACCATCAAGATCGCCGGCGCCGCCATCGACTCCACCCCGCCGCACGAGCTGCGGCGCGGCGTCGGCTACGTCTTCCAGGAGGTGGGCCTGTTCCCGCACCTGACCGTGGCGGAGAATATCGCCATCACCCCCAAGCTGCAGGGCGCCGCCAAGGCCGAACTGGCTGTCCGGGTCGAAGAGCTGCTCGATCTGGTCAGCCTGCCGCGCGACTTTGGCGCCCGCGCGCCCGCGGCCCTGTCCGGCGGTCAGCGGCAGCGCGTGGGCGTCGCCCGGGCGCTGGCGGCGCGGCCCAGGATCATGCTGATGGATGAGCCCTTTGGCGCGCTGGATCCGGTCACCCGCGACGCCCTGGGCGGCGAATACCGCCGGCTGCACGACAGCCTGGGTCTGACCACCGTCATGGTCACCCATGACATCACCGAGGCCGTCCTGCTGGCCGACCGGATCGTCATCATGCGCCACGGCGTCATCCTCGCCGACGGCAAGGCCTCCGACCTGCTGGTCTCAAGCGACGCCGAGGTTCGCAGCCTCATGGAGACCCCGCTGCGCCAGGCGACGCGGGTGCGCGAGCGGCTGGAGCCGGCGCATGGATGAGCGCATCGCGGCGGCCTGGAAGCTGCTGCCCGGCTATCTTGGCCAGCACGTCCTGCTGAGCGCCTCGGCGCTGGCGCTGGGCATCGTCATCAGCCTGCCGCTGGCGGTGGCCGCCAGCCGCAGCCCGCGCCTGCGCTGGGTCGTCCTGCTCGGCGCCGGCACGGTGCAGACCATCCCGAGCCTGGCGCTGCTCGCCCTGTTCTATCCCCTGCTGCTGGCCCTCTCGGCGCTGACCAGGGCCAGTTTCGGCTTCGGCTTTTCCGCCCTCGGCTTCCTGCCGTCGCTGCTGGCCCTGACCCTCTATTCGATGCTGCCGATCCTCAGGAACACCACCACCGGCCTGCTCGGCGTCGATCCGGCCGTGGTGGAGGCGGCGCGGGGCGTCGGCATGACCGACCGCCAGCGCCTGTTCCAGGTCGAGCTGCCGCTCGCCGCGCCGGTGATCATGGCCGGGGTGCGCACGGCGGCGGTGTGGACCATCGGCACGGCGACCCTGTCGACGCCGGTCGGCCAGACCTCGCTGGGCGACTACATCTTCTCCGGCCTGCAGACCGAGGACTGGGTGCTGGTTCTGTTCGGCTGCGCGGCGGCGGCGGGCCTGGCCTTCATCGTCGACCAGCTGCTGGGCCTGATCGAGTCCGGCGCCGCGAAACGCGATCGCCGCCGCGTCATCATCGGCCTGGGGGGTCTGGCCCTCGGGACCGTGCTGGCGCTCGCGCCGCTGGTCAGCTTCGGCGCAAAGGCCGACCGCGTGGTGGTCGGGGCCAAGAACTTTTCCGAACAATACATCCTCGCCGACCTGATGGCCGACCGGCTGAAGGCGCAGGGGTTCACCGTCACCCAGAAGGACGACCTCGGCTCGGTGGTCGCCTACCGCGCCCTGGCGGCGGGCGAGGTGGACACCTACGTTGACTATTCCGGCACCCTGTGGACCAACGTCCTGCACCGCACCGACAATCCAGCGCGCAGGGTTCTGCTCGACCAGCTAACCGCCGTGCTGAAGGCCCGGGACGGTGTGACGGTGCTTGGCCCGCTGGGCTTCGAGAACGCCTACGCTCTGGCCATGCGCCGCGGCCGCGCCCAGGCCCTGGGGATCAGGACCATCGACGACCTGGCCCGCCAGGCGCCCAATCTGTCGCTGGGTTCGGACCTGGAGTTTTTGTCGCGGCCCGAGTGGAAGGCCCTCGACGGCGCCTATGGCCTGAAGTTCAGGGCCGAGCATCGCTACCAGCCGACTTTCATGTACAAGGCCCTGCTCAGCGGCGACGTGGACGTGATCTCCGCCTTCTCCTCCGACGGCCGCATCGCCGCCGACGACTTGGTGGTGCTCACCGACCCGCGCCAGGCGATCCCGCCCTATGACGCGGTGATCCTGCTCAGCCCCAAACGCGCCGCCGACCCCCGTTTTCGCGCGGCCCTTGCTCCGCTGCTGAACGCCATCCCGGTGGAAGCCATGCGCAAGGCCAACCTCACTGTCGATCGCGACCAGGACAAGGCCACGCCGGCGCAGGCGGCGGCCGCCCTGGCGAAGACGATCGGGCGCTAGGCCCACTCAAGAGGTGTAGAATGCGCGTGTTTCTAACCGGCGCGACCGGCTTCATAGGCTCCTATCTCGTTCCGGAACTGATCGGCGCAGGCCATCAGGTGGTCGGGCTCAGCCGTTCGGACGCGGGCGCCGAGGCGCTCACCCGTCTTGGCGCTGAGGTGTTCCGAGGCGACGTGAACGATCTGGACCGGCTCCGCACAGCGGCGGAAGCGGCCGACGGCGTGATCCACGCGGCTTTCAATCACGACTTCTCCAGACAGAGCCAGGCCAGCGAGGATGATCGGAAGGTCATCGAGACGCTGGGGGAAGCGCTGGCCGGCTCGGACCGGCCGCTTGTCATAAGCTCCGGCACAGGCCTCGCCCGGTCGAAGTCCGGGGGACCGGCTGTGGAGACCGACGATTACGCGCCAACGGCGCAAGTCCCCCGCGCGGCCACGGAAGAGGCGGCGGACGCCTTGATCGCCAAGGGCCTGCGCGTGATGGTGATGCGTCTGTCGCAGGTGCACGATACGCGGCATCAAGGCCGTATCGCCCTGCACATCCTCCTGGCGCGGCAACAGGGACGAGTCGCCTATGTCGGCGAGGGCAGGAATCGCCTGCCGGCCGTCCACGTCTCTGACACGGTCCGACTTTATCGGCGGGCGCTCGAAAAGGGCCGGGCCGGCAAACGCTACAATGCCGTGGCCGAGGAGGGGGTCGCCATGCGTGACATCGCCGAGGTGATCGGAGCGGGACTGAACCTGCCGGTCGAGTCGATCACGCCGCAGGATGCAAGACCGTATTTCGGCGGCCTGGCTGACCTTGCACAGACCGATCTTGCGGCCTCCAGCGCGCTGACGCGCCAAGGCCTGGACTGGACCCCAACGGGGCCGGACCTACTGACCGACCTGCGCAACATGGACTACGGAAGCCGATAGGCGCGCGGCGAAACCACCCCGAAATCAACCCCCCATTAACCATAACCGAGCCACTGTTGGGGCCAGTGAAACACCCATCATCTCCCCGTAATCCGAGGCTTATTTCATGAACGGCGCCGAAGTTCTGGACGTTGGCCGCGACGCCATCTGGCTGACGCTGCAACTGTCCGCGCCGATCCTGATCGTCGGTCTGGTCGTAGGCGTCAGTATCGGCCTGATGCAGGCCCTGACCCAGATCCAGGAAGCCACCCTGGTGTTCGCGCCGAAAATCCTGGCGATCTTCCTGTCGCTGCTGATCTTCCTGCCGCTCATGGGCGCCCTGCTCAACGGCTTCATGAAGCAGATCGCCGCCCGCATCGCCGGCATGTAAGGGTGGGGCCCTACGCCACCACCGCCGTCGTCTGGGCCGCGGCCCTGGTGTTCGCCCGCGTCGGCGCGCTGTTCATGTTCATCCCCGGCATCGGCGAGACCTATGTGCCGATGAATGCGCGCCTGATCCTGGCGCTGCTCTTGTCCCTGTGCCTCTGGCCCATCGCCGCGCCCAGCCTGCCGCCGCTGCCCGCCGACATCGCCACCATGACCGGCGACATCGTCAAGGAGCTGCTGATCGGCGGCATGATTGGCGCGCTGCTGCAGATGTTCACCGCCGCCCTGGCCACCGCCGGCGAACTGATCTCGCTGCAGACCACCCTGTCCTTCGCCCAGACCGCCAACCCCTCCGAGGCGCAGCCCACCGCCAGCGTCGGCACCTTCCTGATGCTGATCGGCATGACCCTGGTGTTCGACACCGACCTGCACCAGCTGTTCATCGCCGCCATCGCCAAAAGCTACACCCTGTTCGCGCCGGCCAAGGCCCTGCCGCTGAACGACGCCGCGATGCTGGCGACCCAGACGGTGGGCAAGACCTTTGCGCTGGCGGTGCAGATGTCGGCGCCGGTGATCGTCTTCTCGCTGGTGTTCAACATCGCCTCAGGCCTGATCGGCCGGGCGATGCCGCAGTTCCAGGTCTTCTTCGTCGCCACGCCGCTGAACCTGCTGCTGGGCCTGTCGATCTTCGCGCTCAGCCTGGGCGCCATCGGCCTGGTGTGGGTGCGCAGTTTCGAGAGCTTCATCGGGGTCTTCACCTAAGGGTGGGCCATGGCCGACGAAACCGAGACATCCTCGAAGACAGAAGACGCAACCCCGCGAAAACTCGAGGAGGCGCGCAAAGAGGGCAATGTCGCCAAGTCGCAGGATGTGCCGGCGTGGGCGACCCTTGCGGCGGTGACGGCCGTGATCCTGACCATGGGAGGAACCCTCAGCACCAACCTCGCCAACCACCTGATCCCCTTCATCGCCCGCTCCGGCGAGACGGAGCTGGAGGGCGGCGGCGCGGTCATCGTCATGCGCCAGGCCCTCGACGCGGGGGCGCCCTTCATCATCACCGTGCTCGCCGCCGCGGCCCTTGCCGGCGCGGCGGGCAACCTGGTCCAGCACGGCTTTCTGCTCACCCCCTCCAAGCTCGCGCCCGATGCCAGCCGCATCTCGCCGGCCAAGGGGTTCCAGCGCATGTTCGGCCTCGACGGCCTGATCCATTTTCTGAAATCGCTGCTGAAGCTCGCCGTCGTCGGCGCCGTCGCCTACCTGACGCTGAAGCCGCACTTCACTGAGTTCCAGAAGCTGCCCGAGGTCGACCCCATGGCCATGCTGGTCGTGGCCGCCGACATGTTGAAGGCGTTGATCTACGGCGTCCTGACCCTGTTTGGCATCGGCGCCGGGGTCGACTGGCTCTGGCAGCGCCAGCGGTTCATGCAGCGCATGCGGATGAGCAAACAGGAGGTCAAGGAGGACTTCAAACAGTCCGAAGGCGACCCGCACATCAAGGCGCGGATCAAGCAGCTGCGGGTCGAGCGGGCCAAGCGGCGGATGATGCAGAGCGTGCCCAAGGCGACGGTGGTGGTGATGAACCCGACCCACTACGCCGTCGCGCTGCGTTATGAATCTGGCGAGAGCGCCGCGCCGGTCTGCGTCGCCAAGGGCCTGGATCTGATCGCCCTCAGAATCCGTGAAGTCGCCGAGGCCCACGGGGTGCCGATCATCGAGGACCCGCCCCTGGCCCGCGCCCTGTTCGCCACCACCGAGATCGACGAAACCATCCCCCGCGAACATTACGAGGCGGTGGCCAAGGTCATCGGCTTCGTGATGCAGCAATCGAAGCGCCGCCGGGCGCGCCGATAGGAGGCCTTTTGGTGTTGGTCGATCCCGCAGGTGCGCACACCGGAACCCTCGCCCCGCTCTTCGCGGGGAGAGGGCAGGGAGAGGGGTCGCGCCGCCGCCGCTTGCCTCTCCGAATGGATCACGTCACGCGGATAGACCCCTCACCCTGCCCTCTCCCCACTGCGTGGGGCGAGGGTTCCCGCGAACGCCCCACATCCCGCAAAGCCCCGCGCGCGGAAATGGCCTGGGCGCGCTATCCTCGCCCTATGATTCGCCAGGGCTTGCGAGGCGGGACCGGACCGGAGGGGTGCGCTGATGGCGCAGCTTAGCTCCGCCGATGGCGCAAGGGCGCGGCGCATCGATCCGTTGGCGGCGGCCGCGGCGGTCTTTTTCACGCTCGCCCTGGTGTTCGGCCTCTACCCCGCGTTCCGGGGAGGGCCGGCGAGCATGGGCGGACTACTGCTCATACTCGGCCTGGCTGGGGTCTTTTTCTTCGGCCTGCTAGCCTTCCGAGGGGCCGATGGACGGCCGGGTGACGATGTCGGCGCGGCGGCCCTGATCGACGCCCTGGGCGAGCCGGCGGCGCTGGCCGCCATCGATGGCCGCATCCTCGCCGCCAACACCGCCTGGGCCGCCGCCGTCGGCGAAACGCGCCGGCTGCCCAAGTCCAGCCGCTCGGGCGAACTGTTCGCCGCCATCGCCGCGGCCCGGCGCGGCGGGATCGGCGTGGTCGAGTTGAGGCTGGGCGATCAGCTCCGTCGCGCCGAGGTCGGGGCCATCGATGCGCGGCTGATGCTGGTTCGCCTGGCCGAGCCGCCGCCAGGTCCCGCGCCGGTCGTCACCATAGCAGCGCCTGCGCCAGACCTGGAACCGCTCGACGCGCCACGGGACGTCGCGGGCCTGGACGCCTTCGCCTCCGCCGCGCCCTTCGTCGCCGCCCTGCTGCACGGCGATGATCCGCTGGACGCTGTAATCGACCGCGTCAACGAAGCCTTCGCCGGCGTGTCGGGGACCGACAAGGCCGTTGGCCTTCGCCTGGCCGACCTGATCGAGCCGGCGTCCTGGGCTGACGCCTCCACCCGCATCGCCGCCCACCGCAACGGTCCGGTGGAGGTGCAGCTGTCCCACGCCAAGGGCCGCATCGCCCACCTCTATCTGACCCGCGTCGGCGACGGCTTCGTCGCCTATCTGCTGGATGTCTCCGAGCAGAAACAGGTCGAGCTGGAGCTGGCCCAGTCGCAGAAAATTCAGGCCATCGGCCAGCTGGCCGGCGGCGTGGCGCACGACTTCAACAACCTGCTCACGGCGCTGCAGCTGCGCCTGGACGAGCTTTTGTTGCGCCATCCGGTGGGCGATCCCTCCTACGAGGGCCTGAACGAAATCCGCCAGACCGGCGTGCGGGCGGCCGACCTGGTGCGCAAGCTGCTGGCCTTCTCGCGCAAGCAGACGGTCCAGCGGGTGACGCTGGAGCTGGGCGAGCTGATCAGCGAATGCGAGGTGCTGCTGCGGCGCCTGTTGCGCGAGGACGTCAAGCTGGAGACCGACTACGGCCGCAATCTGCCGCTGGTCCGCGCCGACAAGAGCCAGCTCGAGACGGCGGTGATGAACCTCACGGTCAACGCCCGCGACGCCGTTCACGCTCAAGGCGGCGGCGTGGTGCGCATCCGCACCGCCCGGCTGTCGCACGCCGAGGCGGTCAACCTCGGCTATGGCGACGACAAGGCCGGGCCCGGCGAGGTCGCCCTGATCGAGGTCGCCGACAACGGGCCGGGCGTGCCGGCGGAAATCCGCGGCAAGATCTTCGATCCCTTCTTCACCACCAAGCCGGTGGGCGAGGGCACCGGCCTGGGCCTGGCCACCGTCTATGGCATCGTCCGCCAGGCCGACGGCTGGATTCACCTGGAGAGCATGCCGGGCAAGGGCGCGGCCTTCCGCATCTTCCTGCCGGTCTACATTCCCGACCCCTCGATCAAGCTCGCGCCGGTCGTGGCGCCGGCCATCGGCCACCGCCAGCCCGCCCGCGACCTGTCCGGCGTCGGCCGCATCCTGTTCGTGGAGGACGAGGACGCCGTTCGCGTGGTCGCCGCCCGTCTGCTGCGCGCCCGAGGCTATGAGGTGATCGAGGCAGCCGACGGCGAGGAAGCCCTGGCCCTGGCCGAGGAACACGCCGGCCAGATCGACCTTTTGATCTCCGACGTCATCATGCCGGGCATAGACGGGCCGACGCTGCTGAAGAAGGCGCGCGGCTTCCTGGGCGACGCCCCGGTGATGTTCATCTCCGGCTATGCCGAAGCCGAGTTCTCTGACCTGCTCGAGGACGAAAAAGGCGTGACCTTCCTGCCCAAACCATTGGACATCAAGACGCTGGCCGAGCGGGTGAAGCAGCAGCTGCAGGGGTGACAAGCGCGCTGATTCCGCGTCAGCCCAACCCGATCTGATTCACCGCGAAGGACGCCAAGGACGCGAAGGCGGGCGTAGCCCGCAACACGCCCTGAGACAGCAGCGCTGAGGATTTCGTCGCGCTTCGCGCCTTCTTAGCGTTCTTCGCGTCCTTAGCGGTAAGATAAGAAAGCGGCGAAAGATTCGGGGACCAAAGCCCTACTGCCCGCCGTGCCCGAACACCTTCTCCACCTTCACCGCCGTCCCATAGGCCAGCACCTCGGTGATGCCGTCCATGATTTCGTTGGCGTCGTAGCGCATGGCGATCACCGCGTTTGCGCCCTCGGCGGCGGCGTGTTCGCACATGTGCGCATAGGCTTCCTGGCGGGCGGTCTCGGCCAGGTTGACGTAGATCGACAGCTTGCCGCCGAACAGAGACTGGATGCCGCCGGCTAAGTTTCCGATCACGCTGCGCGAGCGGACGGTGATGCCGCGCACCAGACCCAGATGCTCGACGATGCGATAACCGGGCAGGTCGTTGGTGGTGGTGACAAGCATGGCGGCGCTCCCCAAAAGGTTCGCGCCAGCCTACCCTGAGTCCGCGATCCGAGCCGTGCGCTATCCCGCTTCGGCGGCTTCGACTTCGACGACCTCGGCGGGCCTGAAGGCGATGTATTTCGAGCCGGCGAAGGTGACGCACAGGCCGGCCGCCGAGCCGAACGCCAGGGCGATCGGCAGATAGTGTTTCAGAGGTGGCGCCAGCATGAGCGCGGCGGAATAGATCGCGATATTGGCCACGCCCCCGCCGCCCTGGACCGCCGCGTAGTAGAGCGCCTGGCGCACGGGGCCATGGGCCGACGGCTTGCGGAAGGTGAAGCTGCGATTGAGCAGCCAGGTCGCCAGCACCGCGACCGGGAAGGAGACAAACCGCGCCGCATAGGGATTGACGCCGGCGAACGCCACCAGGCTGTGCAGCACCGCATAGTCGACGGTGAAGCCGGCCACGCCGACCATGGCGAAGCGGAGGAAGTCGGCGTCCAGGCGGCTCGCGAGGCGCGCCGTGATCGGCGCCTGGCGCAGCCGCTCGGCAAGGCCGGCAAACCAAGCGAGCCCGTCCTGAATCCGTATGCCGGCGAGCACCGGGGCCATGGAGATCAGGGACACGGCCGCCGCTTCGCTGACCAGCCAGTTGATGCGCGCCTGATAGCGCGGGAAGGGTCCAGACAGGGCGCCGCAGACGAAGGCGTTGATCAGCACCACCGCCACCAGCAGGGTCAGGGAGACGCCGAGGCGGACGTTGTCGTCATCCCAGTCGAGCGACTTCGAGCGCACCGCATTGCGGATATCACGCTGGCCGAGCCGCCAGCCGATCGCGCCCAGGCCCAGGAACAGCAGCGTCCCGTGCAGCCAGATCGATCCGTCGATGGACAGCCTGAACCCGCAGCCCCAATGGTCGCGCCCGCAATCCTTTGCGGTGTTGATCAGCATTGGAAGGTTGGTGGTGCTCCAATAGGCGTTGGTCAGATAGTAGTGCGGGTTCTTGATCGGGTCGTCGACGTACCACATGCCGAACTGCTGAGCCCAGTTCACCATCGACTCGCCGATTTGCCAGAACGGGTGGGCGGCCACCGCCTGCACCACAAAGGCGTTCTCCTGCTCCTCGATCGCCAACCGCTTGTCGATGGTGGTGACGTTGAAGATCCCCTTGTTGCGGTCATCCGACCACAGCAGGTCCTGCGAATTGTCCAGCGGCAGGGCCTTGAATGGGCACAGCGCCCAGGTGGCGCCACGGTCGCAGGACTCGTTCAGATATTTCTTCCCCGGTCCGTCGGCCAGCACCCGCATGGCCAGGAACGGCGGGCGGCGAAGCTCGTCGCCGGTCTTCAGCTTGACCGCTTCCTTGTAGATCCCGGTGGCGAGCAGGGCGCCGAACACGGCCACGCCGACGGTTATGAACGGCGCCAAGCTGCGCGCGCTTTTCGGCCTGACGACCCGGGTCAACAGGCCGGCCAGCGCCGCTGTCCCTACCGTATTGAGCACATGGGAGGTGTGGAAGGTCATCATCGCCCCGGCGGCGAGCGCCAAAAGGGTGCGTTCGGCGCGGGACAGCCGGTCCCAGAACACCAGCAGCAGCACCACCGCCATGGCCACATAGCCGGCGAATACGTCCGGCATGGCGAAGGCGGCGAAGAAGGGCAGGGTGGAGGCGAAGGCGATCGCGCCCTCGGCGACATAGGCGGTCCAGGCCTTGGCGCCCGGAAGCGAGGTGCGCCAGAACAGGAAGGCCAGCCAGGCGCCGAAGAAGGACTGCACCAGGGCGGTCAGCCAAAGCGTTCCCAGCTTGTGGGTCGAATAGAGCAGCAAGCCGTAGTAGGGCGAGCGCGCGCCGATCTCGGTGTGCGACATATGCAGGTCGGCCGCCGCTTCCTTGGCGTCGGCGATGTCGTCAGGGTCGGTGGGGACCGGCGGCGGGGCCTTCAGGTGCAGGGTTTCGGCGATGGTGATCGCGAAGGTGCGGCCCTCGACGAAATAGTCGTCGGTATCGGTGAACACCGACGGACCGCCGTTCAGGGCGATCACGCTCATGATCATCAGGGTTCCCGCCAGAACTGGCGCGAACGTCTGGAGGCGACGCCAAATACCGATCACGATCAACGCCTTAGAGCGAACACCGAAGCCAGGAAGCCCGCCGCGGCCATCTGGATGGCCACCGCAACGCCGGTCAACGACAACACAAGCACGCGCATGACGCCATGATAAAGGATCGGGCCGAAACCGGAAGCGGCCCATTGCGTCACCGCCCAGGCGCCGCCGGCCACGCCCGCCAAAAATATCACCAGCGCGGCCTGCAGAATAGGCTCAAGGCTGAGGCCCATCAGGAACTTCTGGAATCGGGCCGACGGCGGCAGGATGCCCTCAAGGGTCTGGTAGCGCCGCGCCAGAGCGCCGAACATAACCAGCTGCACGCCGATCAGGATCGAGAAGCAGCAGACCACCAGCGAGTGGATGTCGAGCACGATGCCCGACGGCATCCGCACCTCGCCCATCGCCAGGGCGCCCGTGCCGGCCAAGCCCAGCAGGATCAGCACCGTCCCCGGGTAGATGAACAGCCATTTGGGGCTGTGGATCAGCAAAAAGCGCAGGTGGCGCCAGCCGTCGCGCCAGGTCTTCAGATGCGGCGGACGCGAGCGGCCGTCCGGCTTCAGCGTCGCCGGCGTCTCTTCGATGCGCAGCTTGTTCAGCGAGGCCTTCACGACCATTTCGCTGGCGAACTCCATCCCCGGGCTTTGCAGGCCGAGGTTCAGGATCGACTCGCGCGAGAAGCCGCGCAGGCCGCAATGGAAGTCGCCCACGGGAATCGCGAAGAACAGCCGGCCGATGAAGGACAGCACCGGGTTGCCCAGATAGCGGTGCAGGAAGGGCATGGCGCCCTTCTCGATGCCGCCCTTGAAGCGGTTGCCCATGACCAACTCGGCGCCGTTGCGCAGGTGGTCGATCATCCCGTCGAGGTTTTCGAAGTCGTAGCTGTCGTCGGCGTCGCCCATGATGACGTAGCGGCCGTGCGCGGCCTTGATCCCGGCGATCAGCGCCGCGCCATAGCCCCGTTCTGGCGCCGCGACCACGCGCGCGCCTGCCGCTTCGGCCAGGGCTTGCGAGCCGTCGGTCGAGCCGTTGTCAGAGATCAGCACCTCGCCGGCGACGCCGCTGCGCGCCAGATAGCCCATGGCCTTGGTGACGCAGACCTCGATGGTCTCCGCCTCATTCAGGCAGGGCATGAGAATGGTCAGTTCCACGGTTTCGGGCGCAGCCTCGTTGAGCGCTCCCGACAACGTACGTTGAAGCGTCGAAATGGGCATAAACGATTCCTGGGCGCCGCGGTTGGGGGAGGGCGTGGCGATGCTCCGATCGCTACGTCCAAGGGCCAGAGTCGTCAACTGTTCGTGATGACGCACTGCACAATAATTGTTTCAGTTTGTCAGGGTTCTGTTTTGCTTCATCGGTTTGGGTGCGGACGGGTTGGCCCTTGGCGTCCCTTGCCTACCAGTTGCGGGCGGACCGGATTGTCGACCGAGCCTTCCAGTCGGCGTAGAGGGGCAGCAATTCCTCCGGCAAGGATGACTCGAAGACCTCATCCAGCGGATATTGAGGCATTGCAGCCCGTATAGCGTCGAGCAGGGCTTGGCCTTGCTTGAGGTCCTTGGGGCGCTTGAGTGGGTCGCGTTTCGCTTGACCCGACATCCAGAGTTTCTGCAGCGCGAACCAGCGGGGATCCGGCGCGACAATGCGCGCTGGCGATCCGTCCCGGCAAATGACCACCCGATCCACAACCTTGCCCCGTAGCAGCCACTCCTGCTCCTGGAGAGGAACAGGGCGTGGCTGATCCGCCCGGTTCATGCTGTGCGCGCGGGATGGCGCGACAAGGATCTCGAACTCGTAGGCTTTGGCGTTGCGAGCCTGAAACGTGCGCTCCATGTTGACCGTGAAGGTCGGATCGGCCGCCTTCAACATGGGCCAGAGCGCCTGGCCGCCCCGACCGGCCTCCAGCGCCGACCAGGCCATGTCGAAGTCATCGGTCTCCTCGGGCGCATCCTGAATGATACCGCCGGCCTCCACCGCATAGGCCGCGATGGCGTTCGTGCCGACGACCACAAGATGGCTGCCGAGCAGCCGCCGCCGGTCGGCCTCCCTTAGGATGGGTCCCGCGGCGCTCGCCAACATGGGCGTGCGCAAGGCCCGGCACAGGCGTCCGCTCTCCTCCAGGGCGTCCTGGCTCAGTTCGCGGCGAGCCTTGGTCGCGGCCTTTTCATCGCGATAGGCGAGAAATCGAGCCTCGTGTTCCGGCGACCACGGGCCCAGACTCCTCCCGTTGCCGCTGCGGCCTGTGATCTCATATAGGTAGCTCCGGCCGCCGACCTCCTTGCGCCTCAGGTCATAGGGCAGTTCGGCGAGGATGCGCTCCGCCTCCATCCACACCTCATAGCGTTGGTGCAGATTGACGAGCGCGCGAGCCTGCTCATCAGTGAATGGCAGGAATCCGGGCATCGATTATCCCACGAATGAGCATTTCGCGAATATGTGGGATAAACGACGTTAAATCAACGGGACCGGCGGCATGGATTGAACCTGGCGCCACTGCTCCTTGACGCCAGCAATTCACTGCGGTCCGGCCAGTCAGTGATCATGTCCCCTTGTCTCCGTTCCGGTCCAGCCATTGCATTGGTCTGCTCGCCGCCTCGTCGATGCGCCCAGCGCCCGGCCGTGACGGTGACCAAGGCGGCCCGCCGCCGAACGAGGATTTGCGATGCATATTCCAATGAATTCCATTAGTTCGCTGTTTCAGCAGATGCAATCGGCGGTCGGCGCGACGGCCACGGCCGGCGCGGGCGCCCTGCAGGATTTGCTCAGCGGGGCGGCAAGTTCGACCGGCTCCAGCGGCCAGACCGCCAGCGCGGCGCCGGTCTCGCTGACGGCGACCTCGCCGGCCAGCCAGTTCTCGTCGCAGCTCTTGTCGGCCTTGATCGCCGCGCAGGGCGGGTCCTCAAGCGGGTCGACCTCGCCGGCCGCGGCCAGCCTGAGCCAACTCGAGAACGCCATCACCGGGCTCGGCTCGGCGTTTGGCGCAAATCCCGCCGCCGCCACCGCCACCTCAGCGGGCACGCCGGCCGTCGCGACCGCCACCTCGTCGGGGACCCCGGCCGTCGCAACCGCCACGTCCTCGGGCACGCCGGCCGTCGCAACCGCAACTTCGTCGGGCACGCCAGCCATCGCAACAGCTGCGTCGTCGGGCGCGCCGACCCTCGCGACCATCATGTCATGGGGCACGCCGGCCCTGGCGACGGCCACGTCTTTGGGCACGCCGGCCATCGCAACCGCGACCTCGTCCGGCACGCCGGCCGTGGCGACGGAGACCTCCTCAGGCACGCCCGCCGTCGCAACCGCCGTCTCGAATGGCCAGCCGACCGTCCCCACCAGCGGCGGGCGCGGCCATCACCACCATTTCGGCGGCGGGGAGAATGAGCTGGCGACTCTCGGCGCCGACGCCACCTCCGCGCTCTCGGCCACCGCCTCCCTCGCCGCCAGCCTTCTCTCCAGCGTCTAAAGCGTATCAGTGAGTTTTATCGACCATGTCTGACATTGCAGAGACCCTTGCCGCGGCGCTCGATCGCCACCAGGCCGGCGACCGGGGCGAGGCGGAGACGCTTTACCGCCGCGCTCTCGAGGCCGATCCGCGCGAGCCCACCGCCCTCTATCTCTACGGCCTGTTCAACTTCGAAGCTGGCCGGGTTGAGGCCGCCGATCGGCTGCTCTCAAAGGTGGTCGAGGTTCGTCCTGGCCACGCGGAGGGCCATGTCGCCCTGGCCAACCTGGCCTATTGGCGCGGCCGGCACGACGCCGCGGTGGAGGGCTACAAGCGCGCCTTGGCGATCCAGCCCGACCACGCCGCCGCCCTGATCAACCTGGCCCAGGCCCTGCGCGACCGGGGCGACTTTGATTGCGCCATCGCCGCCTGCCGCAACGCCGCCAAGCGGCTGCTCGATCCCGCCCCGGCCTATGCCGCGCTGGGGGGAACCTACGCCGCCGCCGGCCGCGCTCAGGAGGCCGTCGAGGCCTATCGCTCGGCGAGCACCCTGGCCCCTCGCGATGTGTCCGTCCGCGTCGGGCTCGGCATGGCCCTGCTGGATTCCGGCGACGCCAAGGCCGCTCTGGCCTGTTCCGAGGAAACCCTGGCCTGGGCGCCCGATCAGGCGGAAGCCTGGTTCGTCAAAGGCTCGGCCTTGACCCGGCTTCGGCGCGTCGAGGCGGCGGTGACCGCGTTCGAGCACGCCGTCGCCCTCGACCCCGACCACGCCGCGACCCGGCTTGGCCTCGGCAACGCCTATGCCGAACTCGACCACGCCGACCGCGCCATCGAACACCTGACCCGGGCCGCGGAGCTGGATCCGGGCTCGAAGGAGATTCACGCCAGCATGGGCTCGGTGCTCTACCGCTGCGGCGCAGCCGAGGCGGCCGAGAAGGCCTGCTGGCTGGCGCTGGCCGCCGATCCAACCCTGGTGGTCGCCCACCAGAACCTCGCCGCCATTCACGCCGACCGGGGCGAGCTTGACCTGGCGCGTCACCATCGCGACCAGGCCTATCGCCAGAAGGCCCTGTTCATCGAAGCCGCGCCGGACCCGGAGGCCGTGGTCCTCATCCTGACCACCAGCCAGAGCGGCAACGTTCCGCACAAATATCTGCTGCCGGCGGATCGCTACACCCGCCTCAACTGGTTCATCGAATATGCGGCGGCGGACCAGGCGGCGGAACTGCCGGCCTATGACGTGGTGTTCAACATCATCGGCGATCCGGACGCCGCGGGCGGCGCAGAGGCGCCGGTGGCGGCCTTCCTGAAAACCTGCGCGCGGGACGTGATCAACGATCCTGCCAAGGTCGCGCCCACCCGGCGCGACCGGCTGTCGGACCTGCTGGCGGGCGTCGACAATCTGCTGACGCCGCGCGCCGTCCGCCTCGATGCGGACACGGTCGCCGGCAAGGGGCTTGCCGCCTGCATCGCGGCGTCCGGCCTGGACTATCCGCTGCTGGTGCGGCCGACCGGCTCGCATGGCGGCGCCGGCCTGATCCTGGCGCGCGGGCCCTCCGACCTGGACCAGGCCAACACCCGCGCCGGCGTCTATGTCACCGAATTCGTCGACGCCCGCCGCCCGGACGGCCTCTATCGCAAATACCGGATGATCTTCGTCGACGGCCAGGCCTTCCCCTATCACCTGGCGATCGCCAACGACTGGCTGGTGCACTACGGCGCCGCGCAGATGGAAGACGATGCGGCGCGCCAGGCCGAAGAGCGCCGGTTCCTGGAAGACCCGGCCGCGAGCCTCGGCAAGCCGGCCTTGGCCGCGATCGTGGAGGTGGGGCGGCGGCTTGGCCTGGACTATGCCGGCATCGATTTCTCGGTCCTGCCCGACGGCCGCGCGGTGGTGTTTGAGGCCAACGCCACCATGCTGGTGCACCCGGAGGAGGCGGATGGCGAATTCGCCTACAAAAACCCGCACGCGGCGCGCATTTTTGCGGCCTTTCAGACCATGGTCGCCCGACGCTCGCCCAAATGACGCTCGCCTAAAAAATGAGTCGTCAACGGCGGGCGGGTCGTAGAAGCTATAGCCATAGTTAGCGCGGGGTCGTGCGTTCGGCGTGCCGAACTTTGGACGTCCTCGAAGCGTGAGGACGCGTCATGGATCCGGATGCGGGAGGCTATCCCAATCCCCCCGAGGCGGGCGGACATCACGCCGTCCTGGTGTTCGTGCTGGTCGTGGTCCTGGCGGCCATCCTCGCCGCCGGCGCGGCGCTGGGCGTCTATCTGTCCCGGCAGAACGAAGCCGCGCAGCGGGCGGCGATCCGCAAGTCGATCTACAAGGCCGTCCGCAAACAGCTCGACAAGGCGCTGCAGGCCAGGGGGCCGGAACTGGTCATCGCCTGCCGGCAACTGCTGAAGGTCACGACCCTTTATCTCGGCCCGCTGTTCACCGCCGGCAAGCCGATGTCCGGTCCGATCGATCTGATCAACCGGGCGCTCAACGGCAAGATCACGGATACGGCCAAGCCCGCGCCGCCAGCGCCGACGCCCGTCACCCACGCGGCGTCAACTCACACCAAGGAGCAGGGCTCGACCACCGTGGTTACGCCGTCGGTGATCACCAACATCAACGTTTCCCCGGCGCAAGATTCGCACGGCAAATCCGACGCGCCGCCCAAGCCGGCGGAGCGGGACATGACCGTTCCCGAACAGCTGGAGGAACTCGGCAAGGCCGTCGAGGCGCTCAATCGCGCCTGGCAGCAGGACACCGTCGACGCCTTCCTGGCCGCGGCCCAGAAGGCCCTGCTGGACGTCAAGCCGGTGGATGACCGGGACGACCACAAGGAAGACCACGGGCACTGAGGCTCGGCGTCGCGCGGCAAACAGGGCCGTGCAAAAAGGCCGGGCCAATTGGCCGCGCGCCCGGCCAACACCAGGCTCTCGCCGAGCGATGGCGGATTTCCACCCCAAGGACATTCGCAAGGTTTACAGGCCTGTGGTCGAAGGTCTGCCTTCTGTCGTGATTGCTCGGCAATCGGCGGTGGTGCGTCAAGCCGTCGCACGACCCCGCCGGTTATCCGTAACTTAAAGCCAGCCGGTCCACTCGTCGGCGCCACGGGTCGCGGTCTCATAGGACAATGACTATGAAGACTGGGGCTATGCAGACCGGGACGATGCAGCCTGGCGTCCAAACGGCCGCGCCCGCCGCGCCTTGCGAGACGACCGGGGAAGAAAGCACACCCTATCGGCTGACGCTGGCGGCGCTTACCTATTCCTGGCTCTTGCACGCGCCATACAACATCACTGTAGGACTGGCGTTCGCGTGGGCTGGCGGGCCGCTTCTGGCGTTGTGCTGGACATTCAGTCTCTGCACCACGGATTTTGTGCTGCAGCGGGCTTACCGGCGTCTGACTCTCAACGCCGCCAATCTAAGTTCCGATGCCGGGTTGACCCGTTTGAGCGGCCTGGCGCTGGTGAAGGGCGTGGCCTGGTACGGCGTACCCACGGCATTTACGGTCCTCAACCACAGCCTGGCCGGGCTGGCGTTTGTGGCCGTTCAGGCCGTTGGGCTCACCGCCTTGGCTGTGTCGACGGCCCGTAATTCCCGGCGGGTCTATTTCAGCATGGTTGCGGTTTCGGTGATGGTGCTGCCGCTCTGCGTCGTTTCAACCTTAGGTCTGGCCGCGGGCGCCGCAGCGCTCTGCGAAACCTTTGTGCTGGCGTTCGCGCTCTGGCTGATTGGCGCCGGCACCAGCCGCGTCGTCGCCGAATGGAATGAATCGAGTGCGCTGCGCCTGCAGGCGATGGCCGAGATGCGAGAGGCCCTGGCGCGCTCTGAGATCGCCGAGGCTCGCCTGGGTGAAGCGCTGGACCGGGCGGAGGCGTCAGGCAGGGCGAAGGACGAATTCCTCGCCACCATGAGCCACGAAATTCGCACGCCTCTGAACGGCGTCCTGGGCATGGCTCAAGCGATGGAAAGAGGAGACCTGTCGGACGTGCAAAGAGGCCACCTGCGGATGATCACCTCCGCGGGAGAATCGCTGATGACGATCCTCAACGACCTTCTCGACCTTTCCAAAATCGGGGCGGGCAAGGTCGAGTTGGAAGACGGGGTGATCGACACCGAGGCGCTCAAGGCCGGCGCGGAGGGGTTCGCGCCGCTCCTGCAAGACAAGGACGTTCTGCTGTCGGTGACGGTCGCGCCACAAGCGCACGGTCACTGGTCGGGCGATCCCACGCGCGTGCGTCAGGTGCTGCACAATCTGGTATCGAACGCGGTGAAATTCACCGATCACGGGACCATTGGCGTCAACATTTCCCATGATGGCGGGGCGTTGATCCTGGTCGTCGAAGACACGGGGATGGGCATTGCGGCCGAGCGGCTTGGTCAGGTCTTCGAGCCGTTTGTGCAAGCCGACGCCTCGACCACGCGCCGGTTCGGTGGATCGGGTCTGGGGCTGACCATCTGTCGCGACATGGTGGCGCTGATGGGCGGTACGATCGATCTGGCCAGCACCGAGGGGGTGGGTAGCAAATTCACACTGCGATTGCCGGCGCGGGCGATCGCAGCGCCGACGGCGGCAGTCGAGCCGGAGGAGGCATTCGCCGCCTTTGACGGGCTGCGAATCCTGGCGGCGGAGGATAATCCCATGAACCAGATCGTGCTGCGAACCTTGCTGGAGGTTAGCGGCATAACTCCCATGATCGTTTCCAACGGCGAAGAGGTGGTGGCGGCGTGGGCGTCGGGCCGCTGGGACGTCGTGCTGATGGATATTCAGATGCCGGTCATGGACGGCGTGGCGGCGACCAAGGCGATCCGCGAGTTGGAACACTCAGCCGGCTTAAGGCGAACGCCCATCATCGCTCTGACCGCCAACGCCATGGACCACCATCAGGCGGAATATCTGCGCGCCGGGATGGACGCCCAGGTCCCTAAGCCAATCAATCTGGAAGTGCTGCTGAACACCATCCAGTCGATGCTCGTGAATGTCGCGAACGAGCAATCCCGGTTCGAGATGTCTGCGACAGTGAGCCAATCGCCAAGTCGGGCAGAAGCTTAGCCGCCAGCCGGCCCATGCTAATGAATACCCGGAATCTGCGCGGCTCCAATTCGTCAATGGCGTGGGCGCAAGCCCGTTTCCATCCTTCTGTGACAGTGTCGCGCCCGCTTATCGGCAGGCGCCGACCGGTCTGCTTCAGGCCCTTACCCCCGCCCGACAAACGGCATCTCGGTGGCCATCACCGTCAAGCTCAGCACATTGGCGTCGAGGGGCAGGCCGGCCATGTAGACCACGGCGTCGGCCACGTGTTTCACATCCATCAGCGGCTCGGCGACGACCGTCCCGTTCGCCTGCGGAACGCCGGCGCTCATGCGGGCGGTGAGGTCGGTGGCGGCGTTGCCGATGTCGATCTGGCCGCAGGCGATGTCGAAGGCGCGGCCATCCAGCGCCAGCGACTTGGTCAGGCCGGTGATGGCGTGCTTGGTCGCCGTATAGGGCGCGGAATTCGGCCTCGGCGCATGGGCCGAGATCGAGCCGTTGTTGATGATCCGCCCGCCGCGCGGCTCCTGCGCCTTCATCAGCCGGAAGGCGGCGCGGGCGCACAGGAAGGCGCCGGTGAGGTTCACCGCGACCACCCGGTTCCAGTGGGCTGTCGGCAGCTCGTCGATGGGAACCGGCGGCGCGCCGCCGCCGGCGTTGTTGAACAACAGGTCCAGCCGGCCGAAATAGCCTGCGACCAGGTCAAAGGCGGCCTCAACTTGCGCCTCGTCGCCGACATCGGTGGGCAGGACCAAGAGGTCGTCCGCGGACAAACCCGACAGCGCCGCCGTTTCGCGCAAGGCGTCCTCCCGCCGGCCCACGAGGGCCAGGCGCCAGTCCTTCGCCGCCAGCGCCAAGGCCGTGGCGCGGCCGATGCCGCTGCCGGCGCCGGTGATCAGGGCGGTGGGTCGCATGGAGGTCTCCTCTTGTTCAGCGTCTCACAAACGCGCGGCGCACCCGTCGCCCCAGCGCCCGGCTCGCCTCGGCGCCCATCAGGCCCCACAGGTCGTCGTAGTCCTTGGCCCCGGCCATGATGTCCAGATAACCCTGCCGCAGGATCCGCGCCCGCCCGAACGCCTTGGCGAACAGGCCTTTGGCGGGGTGGGAGAAGATCAGCAGCCGCCAGCCCCGCGCCTGGCGCATGGCGGCGCGGATTGGCGCGGTGGCCTTGGCGTAGGCTGCATAGGCGGCGTCGGGCCGGCGGGCGGCCAACGCCTCGGCGATCGCGACCCCCGCGGCCGCCCCGCTTTCGATGGCGTAGCCGATGCCCTCGCCGGTGATCGGGTCGACGAAC
>Ga0302317_10000994_pt1 | contig 22042 bp, 26 predicted proteins | sample III_Palsa_N3_3_FD_200450 | JGI IMG/M metagenome (GOLD analysis project Ga0302317, IMG submission 200450) | Peat permafrost microbial communities from Stordalen Mire near Abisko, Sweden - III_Palsa_N3_3 | ecosystem: Environmental > Terrestrial > Soil > Palsa > Peat permafrost | place: Sweden...
CAAAGCGACGTCTCCGGCGACAGCGGTGGGGCGGTTCGCCTCGAGGTGGTGTCCCAGGGGCCGCAAGCCGAGACCGCCGCCGCCTGGGCGCCGATCGTCGCCGATCTGCACGCCTCTGCGGGACTCGACATCAAGCCGAGCTACAGCCCCGACGGCCCGGCGATGGTCGAGGCCCTCCGCGGCCATACGGCGGATCTCGGATGGCTTTCCAGCGAGGCGGCGCTGCAGGCGGTGCGCACCACCGACGCCGAGGTCTTTGCCAGGCCCGTGCCGCTTGCCGGCGGTCGCCGGGCGGTGCTCGTGGTCGCTCCCAAGAGCCGCGTGACCCTAGCGCGGGTGCTGACCTGCGACCGAAAACTATCCCTCGGCCTCGGCGAGCCGCTCTCGGTCGGGGCGAGCCTGGCGCCCGAAGCCTATCTCTTTGCGCCGAAGGCCTTCGCGCCAGCCAAATGCTTCCGCCGGCTGCGGCGCGCGCCGGGCGCTTCGAATCTCGACGAAGTCGCCGCCGGCCGGCTCGATGCGGCCGTCGTCGACGCCGCCTGGCTGGAAGCGGCGCGGCGTGAAGGCAAGCTGACGGGCCAGGTGACCGAGATCTGGCGCTCGCCGCCCCTGCCGGTAAACCCGCTGATCTGGCGCAAGGACCTCGACCCGGCGGTCAAGGAAAAGCTGCGACAGTTTTTCCTGACCTATGGCCAGAACGACGCCGCTCAGCGGGCCCGACTGGCGGCGGTCGGCATCGCCGCCTTCGTCCCGGCCGACGACACGCATCTGCTGCCGGCCCGGGAGATGGAAGCCGCCCACCTCTGGCTGGAGGCGCTGGCCCGCGGCGACAAAGCGAAGATCACCGAGACCCGGCGCACCTACGACGCGGTGATCGCCGAGCGGGAGGACCTGGAAGCGCGCACCCGCGCCCCCGCCACGGCGCAGTAGTCAGGCGCCAGAACCCCCACGAAGCCGGTCGATCGCTTCGCTGCGGGCGCGCGCCGCCAGGCCGACGTCTGCCGCCATCACGCCGTCGGCGCCGGCCAGAAACAGGGCCATGAGACTGGCGCGCGAGGCTTTGGACTCCGCCCGGGCGTAGACCTTGAGGCCGGCGGCGTGGGCGGCGGCGGCCAGTCCGGTCGAGAGGATGGCGCCTTTCGGGCCAGGCTGAATCAGCAGCGGCGCGGCCGGTCCGATCGCGCCCGCCCATGATTTCACGAGGGACAATCCGTCGGGCTCGATCATCGCCTGGAAGCGTGGCGCGGCTGGGTCGGTCGGGCCGCCCTCGGCCGCGACCAGCTGGATGCGCCGCGCCGCCGAAAGTCCCGCCATGGTTTTCAGCGCCGCCGGCTCGCGGGACTGGATGAAGATCGCCGCCGCCGCCCAGTCATAGCCGGCCACGCGGATGGCGTCGGCCAGCCGCCGCTCGAGACCCAGCTCCTGGGCGGCGTGGAAGGCCGGCCGCAGCAAGCCCGGCGATATCCCCACCACCCGCGCCTGGCGCACGCTGCCGGAGCGGGCAATGTCGATCACGTCCCCCAGGCTGAGCAAGCTCGGCGGCGCGGCGCGGCCGCCGCCGCCCGGCGGACCGGTCACCAGACTCTTCAGCTCGGCGAGGGTGAAATCCGAGGTGAACCAGCCGCTGACCGCGGCGCCCTCGATCGTGGCGTCGCGTCGCCGGTCAGCGTATTCAGGGCGTCGGGCGACGTCGGTGAACGACGAAAGTTCGACATCCGGCGCCACCACGAGACCGCCGTCCTTGGTCGTCGCCACCGGCGCGATCAGGAAATCCGCCCCGTGATCGATGGCCTGCTCGCACGTCGGGCCGTCGGGAACGCCCAGGTCGGCGAAGATCGGCGGCGGCGGCGCTTCGGCGAGCGCCGCGCGCGGCAGCGCAGCCAGTCCCGCCGTCAACGCCAGCGCCTGTCTTCTGGTCACCCCCATGGGGTCATCCTAGCGGGATGGCCACGCTCGCCAAGGGGCTCAGGCCGCGAGTCTCAGCCGCTCCAGCAGCTTGGGGTGCAGCTCGGAGTTCGCGGCGCAGATCGAGCCGGTTGCGAGCGGATCGTCGCCGCCCTCGGCGTCGGTCACCATGCCGCCGGCTTCGGTGACCAGGATCAGGCCGGCGGCGAGGTCCCAGGCGTGGAGGTCGCGCTCCCAATAGCCGTCGAAACGCCCCGCCGCGACCCAGGCCAGATCCAGCGCCGCCGCGCCGAACCGGCGCACGCCAGCCACCCGCTGGGAGATCTGGTGAAGCTCCTTGAGGAACCTTCCGTGCTGGCCGTGGCCCATGAACGGAATGCCGGTGGCGAACACCGCTTCGTCGAAGCGGGTGCGGGCGGCCACGCGCAGGCGGCGGCCGTTCTGGAAGGCGCCGCGGCCGCGTTCGGCCCAGTAGAGGTCGGCTGTGGCCGGATTGTAGGTCACGCCGGCCACGATCGCCCCATCGCGCTGCAAGGCGATGTTGACCGCGAAGTGCGGCATGGCGTGCAGGAAGTTGGTCGTGCCGTCGAGCGGATCGACGATCCAGGTGTGGGTCTTGTCGGTGCCTTCGACGAGGCCGCGCTCCTCGCCCAGGAAGCCATACCCCGGCCGGGCCTTGGTCAGCTCCTCGAACAGGGTCTGCTCGGCCTTGAAGTCGGCCGCGGAGACATAGTCGGCCGCGCCCTTCTTGGAGACCTGCAGCTCTGTCACCTCGCCGAAGTCGCGCGCCAGGGCCCGGCCCGCCTTGCGGGCGGCGTCGATCATGACCTTGACGAGGGCGGTGGGGGTGGTCACGGGCTCTAGTCAGCCCGGCGCATGTATTCGCCCGTTTCGGTGGAGACCAGGATGCGCTCGCCTTCGCTCATGTAGGGCGGGATCATGATGCGCATGCCGTTGGAGGCCTTGGCCGGCTTGTAGGAGCTGGAAGCCGTCTGGCCCTTCACGGTCGGTTCGGTCTCGGTCACCTCGAGCACCACGCTCTCCGGCAACTCGATGCCGATCGGCCGCTCCTCATGAAACTCCAGAGTGACCACCATGCCATCGTGCAGGAAGCGAATCTGGTCCTCGCCGACGAAGTCTTTCTGCAGCTCGATCTGCTCGTAGGTCTTCTCGTCCATGAACACGAGCGCGTCGCCCTGCTCGTAAAGGTACTGGAAGTCCTTCTGCTCCAGCGTCACCCGCTCGACGGTGTCGGACGAGCGGAAGCGGTCGTTGAGCTTGCGCCCGTCGATGAGGTTTTTCAGCTCGACCTGGGCGAAGGCGCCGCCCTTGCCGGGTTTGACGTGGGCGGTCTTGACGACCACCCAGAGGCCGCCGTCATGCTGCAGAACGTTGCCGGGCTTGATGGCGTTGGCGATGATCTTCATGTGGTCTCGGGTCCGCGAAATGGCGGCGGAACCTAGTGGAGGGGGGCTGAAGTGGCAACCATACGCGCGCTTGCGCTGACAGCGGCGCTGCTGGCCGGCGCGCCGGCCCTGGCCCAGACACCCGTGCCGCCCGCCGCGCCAGCGCTTCAGACCGTCCCCGCTCCGCCATTCGACTATCGCGAAGTGATGATCCCAATGCGCGATGGCGCGCACCTTCAGACGGTGATTCTGACCCCGCATGCCGCCAGCGGGCCGCTGCCGATTCTGCTCAATCGAACGCCCTACGGCGTTCCCCCCGCCGCGCCGAAGACCGTCCCCACCAATTTCGTCGAGTTCCAGAAGGACGGCTACATCTACGTGATCCAGAACATCCGCGGCCGCTTCAAATCGGAAGGGACGTTCAGTCTCTCGGAGGATTCGACGGTAACCCCTGGCCAAGGCACCATCGAAACCCGCGACGCCTACGACACCATCGACTGGCTGGTGAAAAACGTCCCGAACAACAACGGCAAGGTCGGAATCACCGGCGTCTCCTACTCAGGCTACACCGCCGGCGCCACCCTGCTCGGCCCGCATCCGGCGCTCAAGGCGGTCAGCGAGCAGGCTTCGCCGACCAACCAGTGGATGAACGACGACGACCATCGCTACGGCGCGCTGCGGCTCAGTTACGATTTCGAATACGCGGTGCTGGAGGAAGCCGACAAGACCACCAACACGCACTTCCAGTTCGATGTCTGGGACACCTATCAGTGGTACCTCGGCGTCGGCCCGCTCGCGAACCTCAACGACCGCTACCTGCACGGCAAGATTCGCTACTGGAACGAGGCGACCCAGCACCCCGACTACGACCAGTTCTGGAAGGATCAGGCGTGGGCGGACAGTCTGCACGCCTCGACGGTCCCGACGCTCAACGTCGCCGGCTTCTGGGATCAAGAAGACCCCTGGGGGCCCTGGCAGATCTTCCGCCATGAGGAGGAGCGTGATCCTGACGCCACCAGCGTGATGGCCTCTGGCCCATGGTGGCATGGCGGCTGGCACGCGCCGAAGGGCGACACCCTCGGCCTGGTTCCGCTCGGCCATGACACGGCGCGCGAGTTCCGCGAGCAGGTCGAGGCGCCGTTCTTCGCCTACTGGCTGCACGGCAAGGGTGACAAGCCGAGCTGGAAGGCGGTGATGTTCGAGACCGGGTCGGGCGCCTGGCGGACCTATCCGGCCTGGCCGCCCAGCGAGGCCAAACCTACCAGCCTCTATCTGCATGCCGATGGCTCGCTCAGTTTCGATGCGCCGGCCGCGACCGAGGCCGGCGCCTATCGGGACTACGTCTCCGACCCCGCCAATCCGGTGCCCTATCGGCCGCGGCCGATCTCGCCGACCTATCCAGGCGGCGACTGGCGGACCTGGGAGTCCGGCGACCAGCGCTTCGTCGACCACCGCCCGGACGTGCTCACCTTCGTTTCGCCCCCGCTCGACCACGACGTGCGGATCGCCGGTCCAGTGTCGGCGGAGCTTTTCGCCTCGACCTCGGGCACGGACAGCGACTTCGTCGTCAAATTGATCGACGTCTATCCGGAGGACGCTCAAAAGCCGGATTGGTCGGCGGACGACGGCCCCAAGCCGGGAGATTTCGCCAAGTCGATGAACGGCTATGAGCTGCCGATCGCCATGGAGGTGCGGCGCGGCCGCTACCTGGGCAGCTTCGAGACGCCGCACGCGTTGACGCCGGACAAGCCGACGCGGTGGGATGTGCCCCTGCGCGACCGCGACCACGTGTTTCTCAAGGGGCACCGGATCATGGTCCAGATCCAGTCGAGCTGGTTTCCGCTGATCGACCGCAACCCGCAGACCTTCACGCCGAGTATCTACGCCGCCCAGGCGACCGACTTCGTGAAGACGACGCAGAAGGTCTATGCCGCGCCGGATCTCGCCTCACGGATCATCCTGCCGGTGATGCCCCAGTAGAAGCGCGCTCGCCCAGCCCAGCCGCGATCTCGGCGTTGAAGGCCGCCACGGCTGCGGCTGGCCCTTGCGGATGGGACCAAACCCCCGCGCTGACGGCCAGGAAGTCGGCCCCTGCCGCCACCAGCGGGCGGCAGTTGGCCACCGTGATCCCGCCGATGGCGACGCAGGGGGTCAGCATCGTCTCCTGCCAGATCGCCAGGATCTCCGGATCGGCCCGATGGACCGTTTCCTTGGTCGAGGTCGGGAAGAAGGCTCCGAAGGCGACGTAATCGGCGCCGTCTTCCGCCGCTGTCATGGCGAGGTCGCGGCTGGCGTGGCAGGTGACCCCGACGATACGGTCGCGGCCGACGGCGGCGCGCGCCGTCGCAACCGTTCCGTCGCTTTGGCCAATGTGGACGCCGTCACAATCGAGGGTGGCGGCGAGGTCGGCCCGGTCGTTGAGGATCAGGCTCGCCTCGTGTCGGCGCGCCAGCGGCCCCAGCGCCGCCACCGCCGCGGCGATCGCCTCATCTGGCGCGGGCTTCAGCCGCACCTGCAGCGCCGCCACGTCGCCGGCCTCAAAAGCCTGCTCGACCTGCCAGACAAAGCCGGGCAGGTCGGCGATGGCCGGCGGCGTGATCAGGTAGAGCCGGCAGGTCACTCCGCTGGCTGCAGGACCTTGGCGAACTTCGGCGCCAGTTCACCGGCGGCGTAACGCTTGGCCATGGCCGACATCGGCACGGGCCTGATCTTGTCGCCCCAGCCGGCGGCGCCGAATTCCTCCAGCCGCTGGCGGCAGACCGCCCGCATCGCCTCGAGGGCGGGCTTGAGATACTTGCGGGGATCGAACTCCTGGCGCTGCTCGGTCAGCACCTTGCGGATGGCCCCGGTCATGGCCATGCGGCAGTCGGTGTCGATGTTGATCTTGCGCACGCCGTGCCGGATGCCGCGCTGGATCTCCTCGATCGGCACGCCCCAGGTCTGAGGCATTTCGCCGCCGTACTGGTTGATGATGTCCTGCAGGTCCTGCGGCACCGTCGAGGAGCCGTGCATGACCAGATGGGTGTTCGGCAGCCGCCGGTGGATCTCCTCGATCACATTCATGGCCAGCACCGAGCCATCCGGCTTGCGGGTGAACTTGTAGGCCCCGTGGCTGGTGCCCATGGCGATGGCCAGCGCATCCACCTCCGTCGCCCGCACGAAGCTGACGGCCTGGTCGGGATCGGTGAGCAGCTCATCGTGTGAGAGCGTCCCCTCGAAGCCGTGGCCGTCCTCCTTCTCGCCCATGCCGGTCTCAAGGCTGCCGAGCACGCCAAGCTCGCCCTCCACCGAGGCGCCGACCCAGTGGGCCATGTCGACCACCCGGCGGGTGACGGCGACGTTGTACTCATAGTCGGCCGGGGTCTTGGCGTCGGCCTTCAGGCTGCCGTCCATCATCACGCTGGTGAAGCCATGCTGGATGGCGGTGGCGCAGGTGGCTTCGTTGTTGCCGTGGTCCTGATGCATGACCAGCGGCGTGTCGGGATAGAGCTTGACCAGGGAGTCGATGAGGCCGGCCAGCACCACGTCGTTGGCGTAGCTGCGCGCCCCGCGGCTGGCCTGGATGATCACTGGGGCGGCCACGGAGGCGGCGGCCTCCATGATCGCCAGGCCCTGCTCCATGTTGTTGATGTTGAAGGCCGGCACGCCGTAGCCATGCTCGGCGGCGTGATCCAGCAACTGTCGCAGCGTAATGCGCGCCATTCTCTCCGACCCCGTAAGGCTGTTTCAGCTCTCCAGCCGACTCTACCCGCGCGGTTTCAAGCTTGCAAAGCTGGCGGAGCGTCGCAGGCTCCGTTGCCCGTCCTACGGCCTCCGTTGACGGCGTCGCAAGCTACTGGAGCGCTTCCCCTGAACTTGCGCTCTAAGCCTCATGATATATATCATTGCTACATGGCAATGACCGGCACGGAGGGTCCTGATGCAGATCGCCAAGCTGTTCTGGAGCGGCCGCTCCCAAGCTGTCAGGCTGCCCAAGGCGTTCCGCTTCGAGGGGCAGGAAGTGCGCATCCGCCGCCATGGTCAGTCGGTGGTGCTGGAGCCCCTGACTGAGGACTGGGCCTGGCTCGATGCTGTGGCCGGCGAGGCCGATGGGGACTTCGCCGCTATGATAGCCGAGGGTTCGCCGGCTCAGACAAGGCCCGAGCTCGACGACGTCTTCAGGTGACCCTCTACCTGCTCGACACCAATGCGGTCGTCTCGCTCCTGCGGAACAGCGTTTCGAACATCGCCCAACGGCTGAGGCGTGAGAGGCCCGCAGATGTCGCCATCTCGTCCATCGTCGCCCACGAGCTCTTCTACGGCGCCTACCGCAGCGCCCGGCCGGCGCACTATCTGGCGCTGGTCGAAGCCCTGCGGTTCGAGGTGATGGAGTTCGACACCGAGGACGCGCAGCAGGCCGGCAGGATTCGGGCGCTACTGGCCGAACGCGGGTCGCCGATCGGGCCCTACGACATCCTGATCGCGGGTCAGGCCGCGGCCAGAGGCCTCACGCTGGTCACACACAACCGCGCCGAATTCCAACGCGCGCCAGGTCTCAAATGTGAGGACTGGGAGATCGCGCCAGCTTAGCCTTCCAGCGCCGCCACGCCCGGCAGGGTCTTGCCCTCCAGCCATTCGAGGAAGGCGCCGCCGGCGGTAGAGACGAAGGTGAAGTCCTGAGCGACCCCGGCGTGCTTGAGGGCGGCCACCGTGTCCCCCCCGCCGGCGACAGCGATCAGCCTGCCGGCCTTGGCCAGCGCCGCGGCATGTCGCGCCGCGGCCACCGTACCGGCGTCGAACGGTGGGGTCTCGAAGACCCCGAGCGGCCCGTTCCAGACCAGTGTCGCGGCCTTGTCCATGGCGGCTTCGAGGCGGGCCACGGTACGGGGCCCGGCGTCGAGGATGCGTTCGTCGGCATCGATCTCGCCCAGTTCGCGCATCCGCGCCGCCTCGCCGGGCGCGGCGCGCTCGGCGACCACGATGTCGATCGGCAGAAGCAGTTCGCAGCCGCCGATGGCCGCCGCGTCGATGATGTCCCGCGCCGTGTCGGCCAGATCGTGCTCGCAGTAGGAAGCGGCGACGTCCCAGCCCTGGGCGGCGAGGAAAGTGTTGGCCATGCCGCCGCCGATGGCCAGCTGGTCGAGCTTGCCGATCAGGTTCTTGAGCAGGTCGAGCTTGGTCGAGACCTTGGAGCCGCCGACCACGCCCAGCACCGGCCGCTTCGAATGGCCGAGGGCGGCGTCCAGCGCCACCAGCTCGGCGCGCATGGCCTCGCCGGCGTAAGCGGGCAGGATGTGGGCAATGCCCTCCGTCGAGGCGTGGGCGCGGTGGGCCGCCGAGAAGGCGTCGTCGACGTAGAGGTCTCCGTTGGCCGCCAGCGCCTCGGCGAAGGCCGGATCGTTGGCCTCTTCGCCTGAGTGGAAGCGCAGGTTTTCCAGCAGCAGGATCTCGCCGTCCTTCAGGCTCCCGACGGCCGCTGCGGCGGCTTGGCCCACACAATCGTCGGCGAAGGCGACCGGGGCGCCGATCAGCGCAGCCAGCGGGGCCACGATGGGGCGCAGGGTCATGCTTTCGACCCGCTTGCCCTTGGGCCGATCGAAATGGGCCATCAGGACGACCTTGGCGCCGCCTTTGCGCAGCCGCTCGATGGTCGGAAGGGCGGCGCGCAGGCGGGTGTCGTCGGCGACCTGACCGTCGGCCATGGGGGTGTTGAAGTCGACCCGCACCAGGGCGCGCCGGCCCTGCAGCGGAACGCCGTCGAGCGTGCGGACGGTCAAGCTAGTAGAGGCCGCCGGAGGGCCCGATGGCCGCCATGGCCAGGGCGACGTCGGCCATGCGCGTCGAGAAGCCCCACTCGTTGTCGTACCAGGATAGCGTGCGCACGAGATGGCCGTCGATCACCTGGGTCTGGGGCAGGGCGACGGTGGCCGAGGCGGCGATGTGATTGAGGTCGCTGGAGACCAGCGGATCGTTGGTCACATGCAGCACTCCGCGCAGCGGTCCCTTGGCGGCCGCGGTGCTGAACGCCTCGTTGATCTCTTCCTTGGTGACGGCGCGGCCGGGCACGACCTTGAGGTCGACGACGGAGACGTTGGCGGTTGGCACGCGGATCGACGAGCCGTCGAGCTTGCCGGCCAGCTCAGGCAGCACCAGGCCGAGGGCCTTGGCCGCGCCTGTCGAAGTCGGGATCATCGACAGCGCCGCGGCGCGGGCCCGGTAGAGGTCGCGGTGCAGGGTGTCCTGCGTCGGCTGGTCGGAGGTGTAGGCGTGCACCGTGGTCATGTAGCCGTGCTTGATGCCGCAGAGATCGAGCAGGACCTTGGCGGTCGGCGCCAGGCAGTTTGTGGTGCACGATCCGTTGGAGACCACCAGGTCGTCCGCGGTCAGGCTGTCGTGATTGACCCCGAAGACGATGGTCTTGTCGGCTCCGTCGCAGGGCGCCGAGACCAGAACCTTTTTCGCGCCGGCGGCGACGTGCGGCGCGGCCTTTTCCTTGGTCGTGAAGAGGCCGGTGCATTCGAGCGCGATGTCGACGCCCAGTTCTTTGTGCGGCAGCTCGGCGGGATCGCGAATCGCCGTGACCTTGATCGACCCAAGACCGACGTCGAGGCTGTCGCCATCCACCGAGACGACGCCAGGGAAACGGCCGTGCACGGAATCGTAGCGGAGCAGGTGGGCGTTGGTCTCCACCGGCCCGAGGTCGTTGATCGCCACCACTTCGATGTCGCGCCTGGCGTGCTCGACGATCGAGCGCAGCACCAGCCGCCCGATGCGTCCGAAGCCGTTGATCGCGACGCGCACAGCCATGGCGGGGTTTCCTCTCGAATTGCCAAGATGCGGCGCCGTTTCGCGGCCCGACGCCGTCAAGTCAAGGGCGAGCGGCGGCCAGCGCCTCCCGCGCCGCGGCCGCGACCGCCTCGGGCGTGATGCCGAATTCCTTGTAGAGCCGCTCGAACGGCGCCGAGGCCCCAAAGCCGGCCATGCCGACGAAACGGCCGTGTTCGCCGATGAACCGGTCCCAGCCTTGCCGCACGCCGGCTTCGACCCCGATCCGCACCGGCGCGCCGCCGATCACCTCGGCCTGGTACGCGCCGTCCTGGGTCTCGAACAGCTCCCAGCACGGCGCCGAGATCACGCGGGTCGGCACGCCCCCGGCTTGCAGCAGGTCGCGGGCGGCGAGCGCAATGGCGACTTCCGTGCCGGCCGAGAAGATCGACACAGCCGCCTCGCCATCGGCGCCCGCCAGCTCATAGGCGCCGCGCTCGACCCGAGGGGTGCGGCCGTCGATGCAGACCGCCGGCGTTTTCTGCCGCGAGAGGACCATGACCGAGGGGGTCCGTCTCGCTTCCAGGGCCAGCCTCCAGGCCTGGAACGTCTCGGCGGCGTCGGCCGGTCGGAAGACCAGCAGGTTGGGCATGGCGCGCAATGAGGCGACCTGCTCCACCGGCTGGTGAGTGGGACCATCTTCGCCGAGACCAATGGAGTCATGGGTCATGACGTGGATGACTCGAACGCCCATCAGGGCGCCAAGGCGGATGGCCGGGCGGCTGTAATCGGAGAACGCCAGGAAGGTGCCGGAATAGGGAATGACCCCGCCGTGCACGGCCATGCCGTTCATCGCCGCCGCCATGCCGAACTCGCGTACGCCGTAGTGGACATAGCGGCCGGCGTAGTCGGGCGCGTCGAAGGCGCCGACACCCTTGACGATCGTATTGTTGGAGCCGGTGAGGTCGGCCGAACCGCCGATCATCTCCGGAATGGCCGGAACCAGTTGCTCCAGCGCCGCGCCGGAGTGGACGCGGGTGGCGTTGACGGGCGCCTCGGCCAGGACCTTGGCGAGCGCGGCGTCGAGCGCCGCGAACGCGCCCTCGGGCAGATCGCCCCGCTCGGCGCGAACGAAGTCGGCCTTTCTCGGCGAGGCGTCGAGCCGCGCTTCCCAGGCGCGCCGCGCTGCGCCGCCGCGCCGGCCGGCCCGGCGCCAGATGGCGGCGATCTCGTCCGGAATCACGAACGGCGGCGAGGTCCAGCCCATCGCCTCGCGCGCGACCGCGATCTCCTTGTCGAACAGGGAATAGCCGTGACCGTGAGGATCGCCCTCCATGGGTCCCGCGCCGCGGTTGATGATCGTCTTGCAGGCGATCATCGACGGCCGGTCCTGCCGCATCGCCCAACGCAGCGCCGCGGCGATCGCGCTCGGGTCATGGCCATCGACGCGGCGGCTCGCCCAGCCGGCGGCCTTGAAACGGGCGACCTGGTCGCCCGTCTCGGCGATCGTCGCGCGACCGTCGATGGTGGTGTCGTTGTCGTCGAACAGCACCGTCAGGCGCGACAGTTTCAGCCGACTGGCGAGCGAGATCGCCTCGTGGCTGACGCCTTCCATCAGGCAGCCGTCGCCGGCGATCACCCAGGTGCGGTGATCGACGAGCTCTTCACCGTAACGCGCCGCCAGGCTGCGCTCGGCCATGGCCATGCCGACGGCGGTGGCCAGCCCCTGGCCCAGCGGCCCGGTGGTGGTCTCGACGCCCGGGGTGTGGCCGTATTCCGGGTGGCCGGGGGTCTTCGAGCCCCACTGCCGGAAGGCCTCGATCTCGGCCATGCTTACGGCTTCGAAACCGGTCAGATGCAGCAGGGCGTAGAGCAGCATCGAGCCGTGGCCGGCCGAGAGCACGAAGCGGTCGCGATCCGGCCAGTGCGGGTCGCGGGCGTCGTATTTCAGGAACTTGGCCCACAGCACCGTGGCGACATCGGCCATGCCGAGCGGCATGCCCTGGTGGCCTGACCTGGCTTTGTGGACGGCGTCCATGGAAAGTGTGCGGATCGCGTTGGCCATGGCCAGGGAGGTGACGGTCATCGAGACTCGGGGAGGCGGGCGCGTGAAGGGCGCCGCCTCGCACGCGGCGCCGATAGGGTCAAGCAATGCGCTTGGCGCCCGCCCGCGGGCCCCTATAGAACGGACGCCGGGGGCGCTGGAGCGAACGGCATGAAGGCTGAAGCAGGCGGGCGGATGGAGGCGGCGGTGCAAAAGCTCGACCGCGCGGTCACCATGCTCGAACAGCGCCTCGCCAAACGCCTCGCCGAGGCGGGCGCCAGCGCCGGCGACCTTTTCGACCTCGATCGGACCAAGCTCGCGGCCGACCTCGACGCCGCCCGCGCCCGCGAGCGCGAACTGGAGGAGGCCGCCGCCCAGGCCTCCGAGGCGCTGGCGCGCGCCATCGCCGAGATCAAGGCCCAGATCGGGCCGGGGGGAGCCTGAGCGTGGGTCAGCTCACCGTCCACATCAACGGCAAGCCCTATCTGCTCGGCTGCGAAGATGGCGAAGAGGACCGCCTGCGCGCCTTGGCGGCGATGCTTGACGAGCGAGTGCAGAGTGTCGGGGCCGGCGTCGGGGCGCTGGGCGAGACCCGACTGATGCTGATGGGCGCCCTGATGCTGGCCGACGAGGGCGAAAAGCTGGAGGCGCGGGCCGACGCCGCCGAAGCCGAGGCGGCCCGCCTGCGCGCCCTGTTGGACATCGCCGATTCCCGCGCCGTACAGGCCCTCGAAGCCGCGGCGAAAAAGATCGAACGCATCGCTGTGGTGTAAATCGCCGGCTGAGCTTGAGTCGCGCCCCCCGGCCCCCTAGGTTGGTAGGTGGCGGGTCAGCTGCGGCTCACGTCGGAGGCATCTATATCCCGGGGACCTTAATCGCCTCTTTAGGGAGCTGTCCCTGGCCGGGATCGTGGTCCCGGGCACACGGCGCCCACCTGGTTTACCAGGTCCGAGGGGATTTGAACGCCTCCACGGTTTTCGCGGCGCCGCCACCCTTTCCGCGCCTATGACCTCGGGAAAACCCGAGCTGAGACGCCAGATGCGCCGGCTGCGGGCGCGCTTGGCGGCCGAGCTGCCCATGGCCGCCGCCGAGGCGGCGAACCACTTGCCGGCCGCCCTGATCGCATCGACGCGGATCGTAGCCGGCTATCGGCCGATCGGCAGCGAGATGGATCCGGGCCCTGCTCTGGCTCGGTTCATGGCGGCAGGCGCGCAGATCGCGCTGCCTGCCGTCGTTTCACCGGATCGACCGATGGAGTTTCGGCTGTGGCGTCAAGGCGATCCGTTGGCGCCAGATGCGCTCGGCGTCGCCGCGCCCACCCGGTTGCGCGGCCTGGCGCGGCCAGATGTCGTCATCGCGCCGGTGCTGGCTTTCGATGCCCACGGCGGCCGCCTCGGTCAGGGCGGCGGCTGCTTCGACCGGACGCTGGCGGAGTTGCGCGCCAACGGCCCCCTGATCGTCATTGGGCTGGCCTTCGCCGGTCAGGAAGTCGAGGCGGTCCCCCGCGAACCGCACGACCAAGGTTTGGACGCGACTTTGACGGAATCCGGCTATAGGTGGTTCCGAAAGGATCCTTGATGCGTCTCGCCTTCTTCGGCGACGTCGTCGGCCGGTCAGGCCGCGACGGCCTCGCCGATCACCTGCCCGCCCTGAGGCGAGCGCTCGGCCTGGAGTTCGTCGTCGTCAACGCCGAGAACGCCGCCGCCGGCTTCGGCATCACTGAATCCACCGCCCGCGACCTGTTCGCCGCCGGCGCCGACTGCCTGACTCTGGGCAACCACTCGTGGGACCAAAAAGAGGCGCTCACCTACATCGTACGCGAGCACCGGCTGCTACGGCCGCTCAACTATCCGGCCATGGCCCAGGCCCCCGGCTGCGGCGCTCAGCTGTACGAGACCGATCATGGCCGGCGCGTGCTGGTGGTAAGCCTGCTCGGCCGCGTGCACATGGACGCCCTGGACGATCCGTTCGCGGCCGTGGACGCCGAGCTCAATGCCTGCCCGCTCGGCGAAGCCGCTGACGCCATTATCGTCGATATCCACGCCGAGGCGACGAGTGAGAAGATGGCCATGGGCCACTTCTGCGACGGCCGCGCCAGCCTGGTGGTCGGCACTCACACCCACGTGCCGACTGCTGACGCCCAAGTCCTGCCGAACGGCACCGCCTACCAGACCGACGCCGGCGCCTGCGCCGACTACGACAGCGTCATCGGCAACCAGAAGGAGGAGCCGCTGCGGCGGTTCACCACCCGCATCTCCGGCGGCCGCTATCGCCCGGCGGACGGCCCGGCGACCGTGTGCGGCGTGTTCGTGGAAACCGATGACGCCACCGGTCTGGCGCGACGCGTCGAGCCGATCCGGGTCGGCGGCCGGCTGGCGCGCGCCGTGCCAAGGTTGGAGCCAGCGCACGTCGGCGCGGAATAGCGGCGGAGACCGCAATCTTGGGGGACTGACGATGACCAAGCGGACCGCGGCCGTGCTGGCCGCCCTGTCGTTGTGGGCGGGCGGCGTCATGGCCGCGCCGACGGTGCTGCATGTCACCCTGCCCGCCAGCGCCCACGGGCCGCTTTCGGGCCGGCTGCTGGTGTTCGCGAGGCCGCTGGGCAGTGACAAGATCGCCGACATCCACGAGGTCGATATCCCGTTCAGCAATCCGCGGGCGACGGCCATCGCGGCGCGGGAGGTCAGCAGCGCCGCCCCCGGCTCGACCATCGACATCGACGCCGACGTCACGGCCTATCCCACCGCCTTCTCCAGGCTCACGCCTGGCCCCTACGCCGTCCAGGCGGTGCTGGATGTCCAGCGAAACTACGCCTACGGCGGCCGCGAGCCGGGCGACCTGGTCAGCCCGGTGACCCAGCTCGACCTGCCGGCGGGCGGCGTGGTCGCGCTCGGCGAAGTTCTGCCCGAGCCGCCAGACCCCTGGGCCCCCGCCGCCAGCGCCGATGGCGCGACGCGCGACGCCATGGCCGCCGCCCGCGCCGACGCCCACGCCATCGACTTCGTCAGTCCCGCCCTGTCGCGCTTCTGGGGCCGGCCGATCCACATGCGGGGCTGGGTGGTGACCCCGCCTGGCTACGCCGACCATCCGTCCGATCACTACCCGACCGTCTATTTCACCCACGGCTTCGGCGGAAACGTCCGCTATCTGGCCGGCACGGCGGTTTACGTGCATCGCACCATGGCCGACGGCTCGGCCCCGCCGATGATCTGGGTGCTGCTCGACGAGTCGAGCCCGACCGGGACGCATGAATTCGCCGACAGCGTCAACAACGGGCCTTGGGGTCAGGCGCTGACCACCGAGCTCATTCCGTGGCTCGAGAAGGACTGGCGAATGGACGCCAGGGCCAGCGGCCGGTTCCTCAACGGCCACTCGTCAGGCGGCTGGGCGACCTTGTGGCTGCAGACCCGCTACCCGGCCATCTTTGGCGGCACGTGGTCAACCTCGCCAGACCCCAGCGATTTCCACGACTTCACCGGCGTCGACCTCTATGCGCCGGGCGCCAACATGTACCGGCGCGTCGATGGGTCGGCGGTTCCGATCGTCCGTGACCACGGCAAGGTGGTCGCCGAGATGGCCGACTTCGCGCAAGTCGAAGCTGTGGAGGGCCCTTACGGCGGCCAGATGTCGTCGTTCGACTGGGTGTTCTCACCGCGCGGGCCGGGCGGCCGGCCCGAGCCGATGTTCGACCGCGTGACCGGCGACGTCGATCCGTCCGTGGTGGCCTACTGGCGAGACAACTATGACATCGCCTTTCGCGTGGCGCGGGACTGGCCGCAGCTGAGGCCCGACCTCGACGGCAAGATCCATCTCATCGTCGGCACGGCGGACACCTTCTATCTCGACGGCGCGGCCCACCGCCTGAAAGCGGTCCTGGATGCTCTGGGCGCCCGGAGCGATTTCCGCTTCCTGCCCGACCGCACCCACTTCGATCTCTATCAGGTCGGCGACGATCACCGGGGTCTGCTCAAAGCCATCGCGTGGGAGATGTATGCGGTGGCGCGGCCAGGGTCGAAGCCGCCGGCGGCGCAACCCGTTCCCCCCACTCCGCGTTGAGTCATCGCTCTGTCTGGGGGGTGTCGATTGGAGACCCTCCCATGCGACTTCTCACCATCGCCAGCCTCGCCCTGGTCTGCGCGGCGCCCGCCGCGATCGCCCAGCCGTACCCGCAACCCTACTCCCCGCCGCAGGGCTATCAGGCGCCGACGCCAGATCCGGCCAACAACCCCAACGTGCAGTCGTACCAGAACTACCAGAACGCGATGAGCGCCTATGACTCCGCCCGCAACGCGTCCGCCCAGGAAAACGACGATTTCCAAGCCAGGAGCCTGCAGTACCAAGCCGACCAGCGCGCCTATCATCACCAGCTCCGCGCCTACGAGCGCGCGCGGGACGATTACGACGCCGAATATGGCGCCGGCGCCTACGAGGCTTTCTATCAGCCGCCCGTTCCGCCCCCGCCGCCGTACTGATCATCCGGCTGCGCTGTCTTCTGGCCTGCGCCCGATTGATCCCGCTCGGAGAGGCGTTGCATGGCAGCGGCCTTCGGGCGGGACGACGGCGTTTCAGCCTTCGCCTTCGCTCACCATCCGCCTGACGATCAGTTCGTCGATTTCAACGTGAGCCAGATGCACGCGCCGTATCCTCAGGCGGCCGATGACGACGGCGCCGATCGCCAATGCGCCGATCGCGAGCGCTCCGATGGCGAGGGCGCCGGCCGCGACCAGCAAGGCTGAAACCGCGCCGCCGGCCGCGCCGAGTGTTGCGCCGCCGGTAGTCGCCTGGGGCGGAGAGCGTTCGGGCATGCGGCCTCGACTGGCGTGATGGGGCGAGCAGCGCTAGAAGCCCGCTCTTCACAAACCTAGCTGTCTTTCCCCATGGCCGGCCACTCCAAATTCAAGAACATCCAGTTCCGCAAAGACCGCCAGGACTCGATGCGGTCCAAGCTGTTCTCCAAGCTGTCGCGCGACATCACCATCGCCGCCAAGCATGGCGTGCCCGACCCCGCCGCCAATTCCCGCCTGCGCCTGGCCATCGCCAACGCCAAGGCCGAGTCGATGCCCAAGGATAACATCGACCGTGCCATCAAGAAGGCTCAGGGCGGGGAAGCCGACTCGCTCGAGGAGATTCGCTATGAAGGCTTCGGCCCCGGCGGCGTCGGTGTGATCGTCGAGGCCCTGAGCGACAACCGCAATCGCGCCGCGGCCAACGTCCGCTCGCTGTTCTCCAAGAACGGCGGCAACCTCGGCGAAACCGGCTCGGTGTCGTTCATGTTCGATCGCCTGGGTGAGATCCGCTACCCGGCCTCCGCTGGCTCGGATGAAACGGTCCTGGACGCGGCCATCGAGGCCGGCGCGCAGGACACCGAGACCGACGAAGGCGGCCACGTCATCCTCACCGCCTTCGAAGACCTGGGCCCGGTGGCCGAGGCGCTCGAGGCGAGCCTCGGCCAGCCGACCTCGGCCCAGATCGTCTGGCGGCCCAAGTCCGACACCCCGGTCTCCGGCCAGGAGGCCGCCACGCTGGTCAAGCTGATCGGGGCGCTGGAAGACGACGACGACGTCCAGAACGTCTGGACCAACGCTGACGTCGACGAGGCGGAGATCGCCAAGCTGGCGGGCTAGCGGCGATAAGGGGAATTTCGAACCGAGACACTCCCGAAAAGGCGGACGGTTTGAGGTTGTGCGATCCTCGACATACACGGCAGACTCATTCGGTTGGGTGATCGCATGGACATCGGAAGCGCCGAAAAAGGCACCGTTGTATTCTCCCTCGATACAGATGAATTTGGGCCGGACTTCCCCAAGGCGGAATGGGCGTATCTGGGCCCCCGTATCATGCTGCAGATGGACGGCGGGGCCTTGGTCTTCCTCGACACGCCAGATGAGCACACCGAGGTGATCAAACCAATTTGAAGCTGAGGCAGTCCCGCCCACCCCCGCCCTTTCCCTGACCCCTCCCTTCGGCGATGCTGGCGGAACGCATGACGAACGCGATTCGCATTCTCGGCCTCGACCCGGGCCTCCGGCGCACTGGCTGGGGCGTGATCAGCGTCGACGGCTCGCGTCTCGGTCATGTCGCCCACGGGGTGATCTCGCCAGACGACACCGCGGCGCTCTCCGATCGGCTGCTGACGCTCTTCGAGGCGGTGCGGGCGATCGTCGCCGCCCATGCGCCGGACGAGGCGGCGATCGAGCAGACTTTCGTCACCGCCAATGGCGCCTCAACCCTGAAACTCGGCCACGCCCGGGCGGCGGCCATGGTGGCGGCGGCCAGCGCCGGCCTGAGCGTGGGCGAATACGCCGCCCGCGAGGTCAAGAAGGCGATCTGCGGCGCCGGTGCGGCGGATAAGGGCCAGGTGGCCTTCATGATCGCCCGCCTGCTGCCAACCAGCGGGGCGCCCACCGCCGACGCGGCCGACGCGCTGGCCGTCGCCATCACCCACGCTCACGCGCGCACGGCGCGGAGTCTAGCTGGACGCGCGGCGTGATCGGGCGGCTGCGCGGCGTCGTCGTCGAAACCGGCGAGGAGGACGCCCTGATCGACGTCGGCGGTGTCGGCTATGTGGTCCGCTGCGGTGTCCGCACGCTCTCCCGCCTGCCGATGCTGGGCGACGAGGCGGTGCTGCACGTCGAGCACCAGTGGAGCGAATCGGCCGGGCCGCGCCTCTACGGTTTTCTGAGCCGCGACGAGCAGCGCGTCTTCGTGATGCTGCAGGCGATCCAGGGGGTCGGCGCCAAGGTGGCGCTGGCCGTGCTCGACGTGCTGCCGCCGGCCGAGCTCGCCGCCGCGGTGGTTCATCAGGACAAGGCGCTGGTCGCCCGCGCCAACGGCGTCGGGCCGAAGCTGGCGGCGCGGATCCTGGCCGAACTCAAGGACAAGCCGATCGGCGGCGGCGCGGTCCTCGTCGGCGCGGCGGCGAGCCCGCCGGCCGCGGCTGCAACGCCGGCCGGTGAGGCGGTGGCGGCGCTGATGGGCCTCGGCGTCGCCGAGGCGGTGGCGCGGCGGGTGGTTGATCACGCCCAGGCGCGCCTTGGCGAGACGGCGGCGGAAGCCCAGCTCATTCGCGCGGCGCTGCAGGAACTTGGGCGGTGAGCCGGCTGGTCTCCAGCGAAGCGGCGGAGCCGGCCGATCAGGCTCTGCGCCCCAAGTCCCTGGCCGAGTTCGTCGGCCAGGAGACGCTCAAGGCCAACCTCTCGGTGTTCATCGAGGCGGCGCGCGGCCGCGGCGAAGCGCTCGACCACGTGCTGCTCTCGGGTCCGCCCGGCCTCGGCAAGACCAGCCTGGCGCAGATCATCGCCCGCGAGCTCGGCGTCGGCTTTCGCGCCACCTCGGGACCGGTGCTGGTCAAGGCCGGCGACCTGGCGGCGATCCTCACCAACCTCGAGCCGCGCGACGTCCTGTTCATCGACGAGATCCACCGCCTGGCGCCCAACGTCGAGGAGATCCTCTATCCGGCCATGGAGGACCACGCCCTCGACCTGGTCATCGGCGAGGGTCCGTCGGCGCGCACGGTGCGGATCGATCTTTCGCCGTTCACCCTGGTGGCGGCCACGACCCGCGCCGGCCTGCTGGCGACGCCGCTGCGCGACCGATTCGGCATCCCGCTGCGCCTGGATTTCTACACCCCGGCCGAGCTGCAGCGGATGTTGACCCAGGCGGCCCGCAAGATGGGCGTCGGCCTCGCCGCCGATGGCGCCGCCGAGATTTCCGGGCGGGCGCGAGGCACGCCACGCGTCGCCGGCCGCCTGCTGCGCCGGGTGCGCGACTTCGCCGCCGCCGAGGGCGCGGAGGTGATCGACCGGGCCGGCGCGGCCCGAAGCCTGGCGCGGCTGGAGGTGGACGCGGCCGGCCTCGACGCCCTCGACCGCCGCTATCTGCGGGCCCTGATCGACAACTATGGTGGCGGACCGGCCGGGGTGGAGACCCTGGCCCACGCCCTCGCCGAGGCGCGCGATTCGGTCGAGGACGTGGTCGAGCCGTTCCTGCTGCAGCAAGGCTTCATCCAGCGCACGTCGCGCGGGCGCCTGGCCTGCGCCAAGGCCTGGCTGCATCTCGGCCTCGAGGCGCCGGCGCCGGTCCAGACCCAGCTGTTCGATGGCGAGTCCTGAAAGCCCCTCCGCCGGCGTGTTCGTCGGCCGCGAGCATCGGCTGGCGGTGCGGGTCTACTACGAGGACACCGATTTCACCGGCGTCGTCTACCACGCCAGCTACGTGCGCTTCTTCGAGCGCGGCCGCACGGACGGCCTGCGCCTGATGGGCGTCGGCCACGCCGATCTGCTGACCCTACCCGATCCGTGCGCGTTCGCGGTCACCCGCCTCGCCATCGACTTCGTCAGCGCCGCCCGGATCGACGACGCCCTCATCGTCCACACCTGGTTCGAAGCGGCCAAAGGGCCGCGCCTCTTCATTCGGCAGGAGATCTCACGGGCGAGCGCGCTCATCGCCCGGGCCGAGGTGCAGGCGGTCTGCGTCCGACCAGATGGCCGCGCGCGCCGGCCGCCGACCGGCATGGCCGAACGCGTCGCCCCCTTCCTCGTCATTTCGGCGTTGTCATAGTTTAACCAACGATTAGCGCCATCGCGCGCACCTTCCGGTGCTCACAGCAAGCCAGGATCGAACATGAATCCCGCCGGCGCCGTCACGCCCGAGAGCTTCACGCTCCTTCATCAGTTCCTCCAGGCCACCTGGGTGGTGAAGCTGGTCCTGCTGGGGCTGGTCGGCGCCTCGCTGTGGTCCTGGGCGGTGATCATTGACAAGGGCGTGCGGTTCGCCGCCCTCAACCGCGCCGCCGATCGCTTCGAAGCCGACGTAAACTCCGGCCGCTCGCTGGAAGACGTGGCGGCAGACGCGGGGACCGCCCCCAGACATGCTTTGCAGGGCATGCTGCAGGCAGCCCTGCGGGAGTGGAAAGACACGCGAACCAAGGGCCTGCTCGCCCCGCCGCAGGGCGACTCCCAGATCGCTTTCCTCATCGAGCGCATCAACCGGGTGCTGGATTCGGCGGTGGCGCGCGAGAGTCAGCGGGTCGAGGACGGCCTTGGCACCCTTGCCATCGTCGCTACGGCCTCGCCGTTCGTCGGGCTGTTCGGCACGGTGTGGGGCATCATGACCGCCTTCAAGGACATCGCGATCGAGAAGAACACCAGCCTGGCGGTGGTGGCGCCGGCGATCTCTCAGGCCCTGTTCGCCACCGCGGTTGGCCTGGCGACGGCCATCCCGGCCTATATCGCCTACAACAAGTTCTCGACCGACGCCTCTCGCTACACCGGCCGGCTGGAGGGCTTCGCCGACGACCTGGTGACGGCCATCCAGCGCCGCGTCGCCGAGAGACTCTAGGCGATGGCGCTTTCCGCCCACGACGCCTTTTCGGCCAACCGGCGACGCAACGGCCGCTCGCGCCGCGGCCGCCGCGCGGCGCTGTCGGAGATCAACGTCACGCCGCTCGTCGATGTCATGCTGGTGCTGCTGATCATCTTCATGATCTCGGCCCCGCTGATGACGGCCGGGGTGCCGCTGCAGCTGCCCAAGACCGAGGCCGGGGCGATGCAGAACGACGAAAAGCCGATCACCGTATCGATCAAGTCCGACGGCTCGATCTTCGTCAACGAAACCCAGACTCCCTACGGCTCGCTGTCGCCGACCCTCGTCGAGATGGCCGGCAACGGTCTTTCCAAGCCGATCTACGTGCGCGCCGACGGCCGGGCGTCCTACGCCATCGTCGCCCAGGTGATGGCGGCGCTGTCGACCTCCGGCTTCACCTCGATCAATCTCATCACCGACACCGGCGGTCCTTCATCCGGGCCGCACGACGATGCGCGCGGAGGCGCGCCGGCGACGCCATGACGGCGCTGGCCTACAGACGGCACGAGAGCCGCGGGCCGGCCCTGGCCGCCGCGGCGATCCTGCACATCGGCCTGTTGCTGGCCGTGCTGTTCTTCAA
>Ga0302317_10001003_pt1 | contig 21878 bp, 18 predicted proteins | sample III_Palsa_N3_3_FD_200450 | JGI IMG/M metagenome (GOLD analysis project Ga0302317, IMG submission 200450) | Peat permafrost microbial communities from Stordalen Mire near Abisko, Sweden - III_Palsa_N3_3 | ecosystem: Environmental > Terrestrial > Soil > Palsa > Peat permafrost | place: Sweden...
CGCGTGCGCAGGTCGCCCCGCTGCTGCGCGCGCTGCTGGTCACGGCTGCGCACCAGCTCGAGTATTCGCGCAACCGCCCCGAGGCCGTGGTGTTCGCCGCGGTTGAGGCGGCCCGCGAGCTCGGGCTCGCGCGCGCCGCCGGCATGACCAACGCGGTGCTGCGACGCTTTCTGCGCGAACGCGAGGCACTGCTGGCAGCGAGCGATCGCGATCCGGCCGTCGCGAGCGCGCACCCCCACTGGTTGTTCGAGGCGCTCGGGAGCGCCTGGCCTGAGGAGCGCGCGGCGGTGCTCAGTGCCAACAACGCCCATCCACCCTTAAGCCTGCGCGTGGATCGCTCGCGCCTGAGCCTGAGCGAGGCGACGAGCGCACTGGCGCTGATCGGCATCGAGGCACGCGCGCTCCCGTGGTGCCCCACAGCGCTGCTGCTCGATAAAGCGCTACCGGTCGCCAAGCTGCCCGGCTTCGCCGAGGGGTGCGTCTCGGTGCAGGATGCGAGCGCGCAACTGGCGGCTTTGCTGCTGGGCGCGCAAGGCGGCGAGCGGGTGCTCGATGCCTGCGCGGCTCCGGGTGGCAAGAGCGGCGCCCTGCTCGAGGCCGCGGGCGCGACGCTCAAGCTGACGGCTGCCGACAGCGATGCGGTGCGCCTGGCGCAGGTCGCCGACAACCTGACACGCCTCAGGCGCGAGGCGCAGCTGGTGTGTGCGGATCTTGCCGCCGAGCCTGCCTGGTGGGACGGGCAGGCCTTTGACCGGATCCTGCTCGATGCGCCGTGCTCCGGAACCGGCGTTATTCGACGCCATCCGGATATCAAGCTGCTGCGCCGCCCCGCCGATATCGCAGCGCTGGCGGCAACGCAGTACGCGCTGCTGCGACGCCTGTTTGCACTGCTACGCCCGGGCGGCCAGCTGCTGTATGTGACCTGTTCAGTGCTGCCGGCGGAAAATGCGGCGCTGGTCGGCCGCTTCCTGGCCGAGGAGCGCGCCGCCTGCGCCGTGGCGCTGCCTGCCGCCGAGGCGCTGCGGCCCCTGCTGCGTGCCTGCAACATCGGATATCAGATGCTTCCGGACGTTCAGGCAGGGGGCGATGGCTTCTATTATGCTTCGCTGACGCGCCGGTAGGCATCCTTGAGGGGCTGGCCCCTTTGAGGCCCTGATCGCCGGCCCACAAGGGCGTTGTCTAAAGTCCACATGAATTATCGACTCATCCGGGGGCTCTTGCCCTTCCTGCTCGCGACCCTGCTGACGGGTCCCGCGGTGCTGGCCGATGGCCCGCTGGATGGCGATTTCGAGGTGGTCTCGGCCTACGCCGTCACAAATCAGGGCGTGGTGCAGCTGAGCGCCCGCATCCGCTACCCGGTCACGGAGCGGGTGCGCATGGCACTGCGCGATGGGGTGACCCTCGACTTTGCGCTCGATGTCAGCATCGAGCACTACCGGCGCTTCTGGTTCGATGCCAAGGTCACCGAGGAGACCCTGCGCCGCGAACTGTCCTATCACGTAGTGACCGATCGCTACATCGTGTGGAACGCTGATGGCACCGAGCTCGACAGCTTCCCGACGCTCGCGGGCGCGATCGAGCGCATCGGGCAGGTCGACAGCTGGCCGGTGGTCACCGAATCGCAGCTGCCCGGGGATGGTCCGTGGCAGATCAGCGCCCGCGCCGGCGTGCGTCGCGGGCGGCTGCCCGATGCGCTGCAGACGCTGATGTTCTGGAGCGATGCCTGGCACCGCTCGAGCAACTGGTACTCATGGACACTCGTACACTAAGGCTGTGGCTGGTGCGGGCGCTGGTGGCGCTCGGTATCGGCGCCGGTGGCGGCGCGCTGCTGCTGCTGGAACGGAGCGTCGAGAACTCGGCCGAATTCAGCCGCTGGCAGCCCTCGATTCTGGTCTGCGGCGTGCTCGCGGTGCTCGCGCTCGCGGTGCTGCTGGCACGGCAGCTGTGGCGCCTGTACAGCGATTTTCGCCATCACGTCCCCGGCTCGCGCCTCACGGCCCGCACCGTGACGATGTTCGGCGGCCTGGTGATCGCGCCCTTGCTGATCGTGTACCTGTTCTCGCTCGAGTTCATCAACCATGGCATCGACAGCTGGTTCCGGGTCGAGATCAAGCAGGGCCTGAACGATGCACTGGTGCTCTCGCGCTCGGCGCTCGATCTGCGCTTGCGCGAGCAGGCGCGCCGCACCGAATCCTTCGCGCGTGCCGTGGCGACGCTACGCGGCGTGGAACTGCAGGCGCGCATGGATGCCGAGCGGCGCGCGGCCGAAGCGGCCGACATCATCATCTATGATGTGAACGGACGCCCGCTCGCCATCAGCAGCGCGGCGCTGAGTGCGCAGCTGCCCGGGCCGCCCTCGGCTGAGGTAATGCTGCAGATCGCCTCGGGGCAGAACTACGTCAGCAAGGAACTCGAGCCCAACGGTCGCTATGCGATCACGACCGCGGCGCCGATCCCGACGCGCCCGGGAGAGGCTGAGCGGCGCTATGTGCTGATTGACTACGATGCCCCCGAGGCACTCTCGGCACTCGGCGAGGCGGTGCAGCGCGCCTATTCCAACTACGGCTCGACCGCGGCTGAACGTGAACCGCTGAAGGAGACCTTTGGGCTCACCCTGACCCTGGTGCTGCTGGTGACGATGCTCGCGGCAATCTATGGCGCGGTGTTCTCGGCCCAGCGCCTGACGCGTCCGGTGCAGGATCTGATCGCTGGCACGCGCGCGGTCGGCAAGGGCGATTTTGGTACGCGTCTGCCGCTGCCCTCGCGCGATGAGATGGGCTTCCTCGTGCACTCCTTCAATGACATGACCAAGCGCCTGCGGCGCGCCAGCGAGGAGGCGGCGATGAGCCGTCAGGCGGTGGAGCGCGAACGCGAGCGCCTCGAGGTGATTCTCTCGCGCCTCTCGAGTGGCGTGCTGGTGATCGACTCGGAACTCAACGTGCGCAGTGCCAACCAGGCCGCGAGCGCGATCCTCGGAGCCGAGTTTCCCGAGGAAGGCGCAACGCTGCTGCCGCCCCCGGCCGGCGAGCACACGCGCCTGGCGCAGTTCAGCAGCGCCTTGCGCGAGCGCTTTGCCTTAGGGCGGCGCGAGTGGCGCGAGCAGCTGAATCTGGGCGGGGAGGCAGGCGGGGTCGTGCTGCTGTGGGCCTGCACGCCGCTGCCGGATGAGGATGAGCGCGGGGGCCTCGTGATCGTGTTCGATGACATCACCGCCTTGCTCACCGCGCAACGCAGCGCCGCCTGGGGCGAAGTGGCGCGGCGCCTCGCGCATGAGATCAAGAACCCGCTGACACCGATCCAGCTCTCGGCCGAGCGCCTGCGCCGCAAGCTGCTTGCGGGCCTGAACCCCGAGAACGCCCAGCTGCTCGAGCGCGCCACCCATACGATCGTGCAGCAGGTCGATGCGATGAAGCAGATGGTCAACGCCTTCAGCGACTACGCGCGTACCCCGGACATGCAGATCAGCCGCTTCAGCCTCAATCTGCTGGTGGGCGAAGTCGCCGAGCTCTACCGGCTGCGGGACCCGGCGATCGAGATCGCACTGGACCTGGGCGGGCGGGTGCCTGATATTGAGGCGGATCGGGGGCGGCTGCGCCAGATCCTGGCCAACCTGATCAGCAACGGCATCGAGGCGCTCAGTGCCACCCAGGGTGGCCGGGTGCAGGTGGCTACCCGGCTGCTCGAGGGCGCGGGTCCGGGCCGGGGCGGTGAGCAGATTCAGCTGATCGTGAGCGACAATGGGCCTGGATTCCGCGAGGATATCCTCGGGCAGGCCTTTGAGCCGTATGTGACCAGCAAGGCGCGGGGCACGGGGCTCGGGCTGGCGATCGTCAAGCGTATTGTAGAAGAACACGGCGGCCAGATAACGGCCGAGAACATTCCGGGCGGTGGGGCACGCGTCAGCGTTGTGCTGCCCGCAATCGCCGAGCGGCGCACGGAGCTGCGGAGGGAACGAGCATGAATGCCAACAAGATTCTGGTGGTCGATGACGAGGCCGAGATCCGGCGCCTCTTACAGGAAATCCTCAGCGAAGAGGGCTTCGAGGTCGAAGTCGCCGCGAATGCCGAGCAGGCGCGCGCCGCCCGCCGTCAGCAGCTGCCCGATCTGATCCTGCTCGATATCTGGATGCCTGACACCGATGGCATCACGCTGCTGCGCGAATGGTCGGCCGATCCGGTCGCCACCTGCCCGGTCGTGATGATGTCGGGCCACGGCACGGTCGAGACCGCGGTGGAGGCCACGCGCCTGGGCGCCTTTGATTTCATCGAGAAGCCGCTCTCGCACGCGAAGCTCCTGCTGACTGTCAACCGCGCCTTCGCGGCCCATCGCGCGCACCACAACGAGCGCTTCGTGCGCACGCGTGCCGCGGCCCCCTTTGGACGCTCGCGCATCGTGCAGCAGCTGCGCAACGAACTGCAGCGCCTGGCGGCCTATCCGGCGCCATTGCTGCTGGTGGGCGAAAGTGGCACCGAGCCTGAGGCGATCGCACGCTACGTCCATGAGATTGGCCCGCGCAGCAACGGTCCGTTCCTGGCGATGAGCGCGCGGGCGCTGCGCGAGGACGATGCGGTGGCGGTGCTGGCGGGTAATGGGAGTGCCGATGCCGGGCTCTTGCAGCAGGCGCGCGGCGGTACGCTCTATCTGGGCGACATCGAGGGGCTGCCTGAACCGGCACGCCGCTGGTTGAGTGGTGTACTCGAGAGCGGCACGGTGCGCGTGCCCGGTGTTGCCGACCCGGTGCCGCTCGATGTGCGGCTGATTTCCACCGCGCTCCCGGGCGCGGATGCGCGCGTCGGGGCCGCAGGCGTCGGGCGCGATCTGTATGCGCACCTGGCCGCCTTGCCGCTGCAGCTGCCGGCACTGCGCGAATATGCCGAGGATGTACCGGACCTGCTGCGGCACACGATCGATGAGCTGACCGAGACCGAGCGGCTCAAGTTCCGCCGCTGCAGCGTGGCGGCACAGAACCGGCTGCGCAACTACCCCTGGCCCGATAACTTGCGGGAGCTGCGCAATCTGGTGCGCCGGCTGCTGCTGCGCGCGGGACCGGAGGAGATCTCACTCGAGGAGGTCGAGCGCGAGCTGGGGGCGCAGGCACCGATCGAGGCACCGCTGGTCAAGCAGGATCTGCTGGCGCTGCCGATGCGCGAGGCGCGCGAGCATTTCGAGCGCGCTTACCTGCAGCAGCAGCTGCAGCTGTGCGCCGGCAAGGTCGGGCAACTGGCCAAGCGTGTAGGCATGGAGCGCACGCACCTGTACCGAAAGCTGCGCTCGCTCGGGATCGAGATCAGCCAGACTGCTGACGACTGAGGAAATCCTCATGGACATGTTCGAACAGCAGTCTAAGATTTGCTCGTGAGCGCAGTCCTTACTGTCGCGGACTAATTTTCAGGAGTCGGAAATCCGCGCTGCCGCATGCCAGGCCGCCGTGATATTGGTGACAACCTCCGGCGGCTCGGGGCAACTCCGTGCCTTGCCAGGTCTGGCCGGAATCGGTTGTATAGAGAAGCTCCCATCTGATCTCCTCTTGAAATGCCTGAGTGCCGGTTGACTGGATGCCCTTCATGATGAATCCGAGGCGCGGGTTTAGAAACCACAGGTTCGCGAAGAATTGCGGTGACTCCGGATTCGATTCCTCAAAGACCTGCATCCAGGTTGAGCCACCATCAGCCGTTCGGTAGACCGCCGAGATCTCTCGATTGTCATCCAGACCAAAAACGTGCTGGTTCACGACAAGCCAGCCTTGCTGGTCGTCCACAAGGTCCAGACTGTCGACCTCAAAGCCGCAACCCTCGTTCACAGCTGCTCCAGAAGGCGGTAGGTCGAGTGGGGTCAACGCCCAGTGGCGCCCGCGGTCGAAGGTCCTCGCGATCACGGTGTCGTGGCCCACGCATCCGGCTAGAATTCCGTGCCGGTCATTGACGAAGACCATGGGCCCTGGCTTTAGGTCGTTGGGCAAAGGCGAGCTGTCCCAATGCTGGCCGTAGTCGCGGGTTGCCAACAGATGAGCTGGCGTTTTGTACGGACTAAACTCCACCGCGTAGCCGGTTCCTTGACCCAGATATTGGAAGGCCGAGAAAAAGCGATTTCGAAGCGGAAGCCGATTCCAGTGGATACCGCCATCGTTGGTCTGCAGCAGACGACCTTCCGCAGAATTCATATCGAAGAAGGTTAGCCAGCCGGACCTCTTGTCTGAAAATGACACTGCGGGCGCGCCGTTGTGCTGGTATGTCGAGGGCAGTTCCCGCCAGGTCTCTCCGCCATCGCGCGAATGCACGATGACGTAGTCGCCCGATCCGGTCTCGCCGGGCGGGTCGTAACCAATTCCCCAGGCTTCCTGCTCGCTGAGGAGCTCAACGCCGGCCAATTCCTTCGCGGTTTGGCATTTGACGCAGCGGCCTTGGGTCCACGTGAGCGTAAATGGTGGATTTGGCGCGCCGGCGGCTTGTAATACAACAGGAGTGATCGCCGCAGCCGCGAGCACTAGAAATGAAACGATTAGACGAAAAGACCTTGGCACCGGTGCAGTGATTACTTAGATCGAAGAATATCGATTAGGGCCAAACGTTCCCTTCCCTCTTGGCGAATCTCTTTAATAGTCCACGGGGGTCATTTCAGTTGCATCGCCCTGCAGGTCTTCGATCAGTAGCGTTTCAAGCCGTTGCGTGCCAAGGATGCGGTCATACACAGATTACCTGGCCCTTTCGTCTGAGTCGGACATGGACGCGGTATCCCGCCTTCTCTACCTGGCGACTTGATGCTCCCACGGATTCAGTAGCGCTACACCGCTCGATCGGAAATCCGCCACGTTCCGGGTCACAACGGTCATGCCGTGGGTCAGAGCGGTCGCCGCGATGAACGCATCTCTCTCGGAACGCTCATCTGGCACATGGAGGCCGGCGCAGCGAAGCGCAACGGCCGCATCAATCGGCAGGGTCCGTTCTGAAAATTCGGGAAGGATATGTCCCGCCATCCAGGCGCGCAGTCGGCCCCCTTGGGCAGCGTCACGCCGCTCAATCCGGAGGATGCCGAGTTCAATCTCCATAAGCGTGACGGCGGACAGGTACAACGTGGAAGCGTCCACGCTGGACAGCCACGCGACGACATTGGCATCGGCCTTGCCGTCGCCAGCTTTACGCAGCTCAGATATGACGTTGGTATCGAGCAGAAACACTACGAGAAATCAACGGATCTGGGCAGATCACGCGAGCGGGGAAATTCCATTTCAATATCGGAAAGCCCCGGCATCGCCAGGGCGTCGACGATGCTGCGGTGCTTTCCTGTGATGCGCTGATATTCCTCGATACTTAGCAGCACATGCGCCGGCTTGCCCCGGTCGGTGATGAAAACTGGTCCCTCCGAGGCGGCCTTCTTTGCCCGGCTGGTGTCCTGATTGAATTCGCGGCTGGACAGGGTGGTGATCGACATGGGCGAGATCCTCGCCGAGACTCTAATGTATAAACGTTACTACAATAGCTGCTTCGGATCAAGGGCTCGACCTACGCGACAAACATCACGGCTGTACGGTTGTGCGGCCCGCAACACTTTAAGCTGCGCACCGTTCGCTCGGCAGTTGCGGTTCGCTGCGCACTGCGCGCTCAGGTTTTGTTTCCCAGGTCGGTCCATGCTCAATTTCTTAAGCCCCGCCTTCCGCCAGGCCTTCACACCCAAGACGATTACTGTCTGGCGCGAAGGCAAGCTCAAGACGCTATGGCGCCAGGATGCGCTGGCCGGGCTGACCGTCGCCATCGTGGCACTGCCCCTGGCGATGGCGCTCGGCATTGCCAGCGGCGCCACCCCATACCAGGGCCTGATCACCGCGGTCATTGGCGGATTCCTGATCTCGTTGCTCGGTGGCTCGCGGGTGCAGATCGGCGGCCCGACCGGTGCCTTCGTGGTAATTGTCGCGGGTGTCATCGCAACCCATGGTTACTCGGGCCTGGTGCTTGCGACGCTGCTGGCCGGCTTGCTACTGATCATTGCCGGCTACTGCGGCATCGGGCGACTGATCCGCTTCATTCCGATCTCAGTAGTGACCGGATTTACCGCCGGCATTGCGCTGATCATCGCCAGCAGTCAGGTGGGTGATTTTTTCGGATTGAGCGCCGGCAAGCTGCCGGCTGATTTCATCGCCAAGTGGCAGGCCTACGCTAACGCCTTCGGGACCGTGAGCATGCCCACACTCGCGGTCGGCGCTGGAACGCTCGGCCTGATCCTGCTGCTCAAACGCTTCGCGCCGCAGCTGCCCGGATTCCTGATCGCGTTACTGCTGGCCACGCTGGCCGTCATGTTCCTGCACCTGCCGGTCGCCACGGTTGGCGATCGCTTCCCGGCGATGCCGACCGGTTTCCCGGCGCCGCACCTCCCCACCTTCTCCTTCGCGTTGGTGCGGCAGGTGCTGCCCTCAGCCTTCACGATCGCCTTGCTCGGGGGCATCGAGGCACTGCTCTCGGCCGTGGTCGCCGATGGCATGAGCGGCTACAGCCACCGCTCCGGTCAGGAGCTGGTCGGACAGGGTGTGGCCAACATCGCCTCGGCGCTCTTTGGCGGGCTGCCAGCGACCGGCGCCATTGCGCGCACCGCCACTAACGTGCGCGCCGGGGGACGCTCGCCGCTGGCCGGCATGCTGCACGCGGTGTTCCTGCTGATCTTCATGCTGCTCGCGGCGCGCTTGATTGCCCATGTACCGATGGCGGCGCTGGCCGCAATCCTGCTGGTGGTGGCCTGGGGCATGAGCGAAGTGGAGCGCTTCAGATCGCTGCTGCGCATGGAGGCGGGCGAACGCGCGCTGCTGCTGCTTACCTTTGCGCTGACCGTACTGGTGGATCTGACGGTCGCCATCGGCGTCGGAGTGACGCTCGCATCGCTGCTGTTCATGGCGCGCATGAGTGAGAGCAGCAAGCTGCTGCCCGATGAGCAGAGCGTTGATGATCCGGCGCAGCGTGCGGCGCTGCCCAAGGGTGTCGAAGTGTTCCGCTTTGCGGGGCCGATGTTCTTTGGTGCGGCCAACGAGATGCTCGATGCCCTCAAGCGCACCGGCCGCAAATCGCGCGCGATCATCCTGCGCATGGAACTGGTGCCGTATATGGACGCCACGGGCGTGACGGCGCTGCAGGGCTTCATCCGCAGTGCGCAGCGCGATGGCACGCTCGTGATACTCAGTGGGCTGTGCGAGCAGCCGCGGGCGCTGCTGGATCGGCAGGGCGGCAGCTTCGGGAGTGCGCCGCGCGCCCTGACGCTGGCAGCGGCGTTGCTGCTTTTGGCGCAGCGCGCCTAAAGCCGCATCGGCCCGCATCAATCGTCGACGCGGATCACCAGCGAATCGATGTCAGCGACCTGCAGCTGGCGGCGCAGCGCATTGAGCTGCCCCAGATCCTTGATCGGGCCGATGCGGACGCGGAACCACACATCGGCATCCACGGCCACGCGCTGCACGTTGGCCGGGATGTCCTGGCGCGCGAGCTGCGCGCGAATGCGCTCGGCATCAGCCTCGCCCTTGTACGAGCCCGCCTGCAGGAAGTAGGTGCCGGGCCGGTCGATCTTGGCCTGCGCATCGACACGGCGCACGTCGCGCTCTTTCTCAGGCACGACCACTTCGAACTTGGGCAGCATCTGATAAAAATCGTAGCTGCTGTTGTTATCGGCGCTGTTGGCCGCTGCTGCCACCGCGGCCGTGGCGCTGCGGCGCGGCTCAGGCTTGTCCTCCGGCGCTCGCGTGGCGCTGCGATGATCGGCGATCCACACCAGCAGCGCGACCAGCAGCCCCATCCCGAGGCCGTAGCCGAACTGCTGCCAGCGCGCCAGGTCCACGCCGCCGCGCCGCGGGCTCTTGTAATCGCGTGTGGAGAGGCGTCCGCTCATCTACATGCTGTCAGGTGCCGAGACGCCGAGGAGCCCCAGGCCGTTACGTATCACCTGGCGCACACCCTGGGCGAGGGCGACGCGCGCCTCACGCAGCGGCGCCTCATCGACCAGGATCGGGGCGGCGTTGTACCAGGTGTGGAAGCTGTTGGCGAGCTCGCGCAGGTAATGCACCAGGGCATGCGGCGTGCGCGAGCGCGCCGCCTGCGCGACGATCTCAGGATAGCGATCCAGTGCCACCAGCACCGCCTGCTCGTGGCTGCCCTCGAGCTGCCCCAGGTGCGTGAGCGCACTGGCCTGCTCCCAGGTGAAGCCGCGGGCCGTAAGCTGGCGCGAAATGCTGGCGACACGTGCGTGGGCGTACTGGATGTAATAGACCGGGTTCTCGTTGCTGCGTGACTTGGCCAGCTCCAGATCAAAGTCCAGGTGCTGGTCGTGGCTGCGCATCAGGTAGAAGAAGCGGCAGGCATCATTGCCGACTTCCTCGCGCAGCTGTCGCAGCGTGACGAACACGCCATCGCGCTTGCCCATCGGAATCTTCTCACCGCCGCGGTACAGGCTGACGAACTGGATCAGGCACACCTCGAGGCTCTCGGCGGGTTCGCCCATGGCGCTCAAGCCCCCGCGCACCCGCGCCACATAACCATGATGGTCGGCACCGAGCACATCGATCAGGCGCGCGAAGCCGCGCTCGCGCTTTTCCAGGTGATAGGCGATGTCGGAGGCGAAGTAAGTCTTCTCGCCATTGGCCCGCACCACGACCCGATCCTCATCATCGCCAAACTGCTTGGCGTGAAACCACAGCGCGCCATCCTTGCGATACAGGTGCTGCTGGGCCTCGAGGCGCGCCAGAGCGCGCTCGATCGCGCCATCGCGCGCCAGCTCGCGTTCCGAATACCAGCGCTCGAAGTGCACGCCGAACTCGGCCAGATCGGTGCGGATCAGCTCGAGCATGCGCGCCAGCGACAGCTCCTTGACCGCTGCGTAACCCTCGCTACCCAGCAGCGCGCGCATGCGCTCGATCAGCGCATCGATGTATTTTTCCTTATCGCCGGCCGGTGCATCCTCCGGGAGCTCCGCGAATACGGCGCTCACAGGATGCAGCAGCCGCTCGCCGGCAGCTTCCCGCAGCTGCTCGCCGATCGTGCGCACGTACTCGCCGCGGTAGCCGTTTTGCGGGAAGGGCAGCTGCTCACCGTAGAGCTCGAGGTAGCGCAGCCACACGCTGGCGGTGAGGATGTCGACCTGGCGGCCCGCATCATTGATGTAGTACTCGCGCTCGACCGCGTGGCCGGTGGCGCGCAGCAAGTTGCCAAGCGTCGCGCCCCACGCCGCCTGGCGGCCGTGGCCCACGTGCAGCGGTCCGGTCGGATTGGCCGAGACAAACTCGAGCAGCACGCGCTCGCCAGCGCCGACGTTGCTGGTGCCGTAAGCATCCGCCTGCGTCAGTACCGCGCGCAGTGCCGCGGCGTGCGAGCCAGTGGCCATGCGAAAGTTGATGAAGCCGGCGCCGGCCACTTCGGCCTGGCCGACGAGCGTATTGGCCGGCAGCGCGGCCACGATCGCCACTGCCAGCTCGCGCGGCTTCTGGCCCGCGGCCTTCGCCAGGCGCAGCGCGATGTTGGTGGCCCAGTCCCCGTGCAGCGGATCGCGGCAGCGCTCGATGTTGATCTCATCGAGACTTACCGGGGCGTGCAGCAGCGTGCCCTGGAGTTTTTCCAGTGCCGTGCTGAGGAGGGCCTGAAGCTGCGGTTTCACGGACGAAGCGACCTTAGTACTGCTGCAAGAGAGCGGCCGCGCAGTCTAGCAATCGAATCATTGAGTATCGAGCGGATCCACATCGAGCGCCCAGCGCACCGGACGCGCTTCGGGCAGCGTCTCGAGAGCGGCGACGAAGCCATGCAGGAAGCGATGCAGTGGGGCACGCTCCGGACTCTCGATCAAGAGCTGCGCGTGGTAGCGCCCGGCGCGGCGGACCATGGTCGCTTCGACCGGGCCGAGCAGTCGCACCTGTGCGGGCTTTCCGGCCTGTGCCCGTGCGGCGGCCAGAAAGCGCAGCGCCGCCGCCGGTGCGCGTGAGGAGGCACGCAGCAGTGCCAGGCGCGAGAACGGCGGCCAGCCGGCGGCGGCGCGCTCGGCCAGTGCGCCGCTGGCAAAGCCCTCGTAGCCGCCCGCGAGCAGCTGCTGCAGCAGCGGATGATCCGGGTATTCGGTCTGGATCAGGACTTCACCGGCACGCTCGGCGCGGCCCGCGCGCCCGGCCACCTGCACAATGGTCTGGGCCAGGCGCTCGGCGGCACGAAAATCGGTGCTGAAGAGCCCGTGATCGGCATTGAGTACCACGACCAGCGTGACACCGGGAAAGTGATGACCCTTGGTCACCATCTGCGTACCCACGAGTATCCGTGCCGCGCCGCTCAGAACCGATTCCATGACTGCCTCGACGCGCGTGTGGGCGCGCGCGACGTCCCGATCCAGGCGCGCGAGCGCATGGGTGGGAAACATCGCCTGCAGGGTCTCGGCGACGCGCTCGGTGCCCTGGCCCACCGGCTTGACCGCATAGCCGCAGCGCGCACAACGCTCGGGCAGTGCCTCCTGGGCACCACAGTAGTGACAGCGCAGCTGGTTCGCGCCCTGATGCACGGTCAGGCGCGCGTCGCAGGAGTGGCACGGGGCAATCCAGCCGCAGCTCGTGCACAGCAGTGTTGGCGCGTAACCGCGGCGGTTGAGGTAGACGATCACCTGTCCGCCTTCCTCCAGATGCCGCCCGATCGCCTGCAGCACCGGTCCGCCGATGCCCGCGTGCACCGCGTGCGCGCGCAGATCGATCAGCGCGATGCGCGGCGCTGCCGCCTGATCGGCGCGGCGCGGTAGCAGCAGGCGTGTATAGCGGCCACTGGCCAGGTTGTGCATGGTCTCCAGTGCTGGCGTTGCCGAACCGAGCAGCACCGGTACTTTCAGTTGCTGAGCGCGCCACACCGCCAGATCGCGGGCCGAGTAGCGACAACCGCCTTCATGCTGCTTGTAGGAGGCATCGTGCTCCTCATCGATGATGATCAGTCCCAGGCCCTGCACCGGCGCGAAGACCGCCGAGCGCGTGCCCATGACAATGCGTGCTTCACCGCTCCGGGCCATGCGCCAGGCACGCAGCCGCTCGCCATCGCTCAAGCCCGAATGCAGCAGCGCCATCGGGATGAAAAAGCGCTCGCGAAAGCGTCCGATCAGTTGCGGGGTCAGGCCAATTTCTGGCACCAGTACCAGCACGCGCTCGCCGCGCGCCAGCGCCTCGGCCGTGGCACACAGATAAACCTCGGTCTTGCCGCTGCCGGTGGCGCCCTCCAGCACCAGGCAGGAAAACTGGTGGGCGGCCGCGCCGATGGCCGCCACTGCTGCGGCCTGCGCATCGGTCAGCGCCGGCCCACTGGCCTCGGCCCGCGATTCGGGCGGCCCGGCAGGGCCGGTTTCGAGGCGCTCGGCCAGCTTAAGCCAGCCACGCTGTTGCAAGCCCCGCGCGGCGGGCCGCCAGCCCGGCTCGAGGGCATCGAGCCGCGAGGCGCTGGCCTCGCCGGAGTCAGCAGCCAGCAGTTCGAGCAGCGCGCGCTGGCGAGGCGCACGGCGGGGTTCGCCAGTGCCTGCCACCGCGGCCCCTGCGGGTGTCAGGGCCGCGTACTGCTCCACGGCAGCGGCGCTGACGCCCCCGCGCAGCAGTCGAGGCAAGGCGGCAGCGATCACTTCGCCGAGCGGGTGGTGGTAGTACTCGGCCGTGCGGCGCAGCAGCTCGAGCAATGCGGCATCGAGCAGCGGCTCGGCATCGAGCAATTCGCTGACCCGACGCAAACGATCTGTCGCCAGGCTTGAGTGCGCCGCATGCCCGGTCACGATCCCGACTGCGTGCCGGCGCCCGAAGGGCACCCGCACCCGTGATCCGGCTGGGAGGCTTGCGGCCTCGCGACCCGCGATCGGCAGGTAATCGAGCGGCTCGCGCATGCCCCGCTCGAACGCCACCCGCAGGATTGCTGGGTTCTCAGCGCTCGCCCCGGGAGGCGCGACTGTGGATAAGTCTGTGGACAATACGGCGCCTGCCGCTTCCACGGGCGCAGACAGCGGCAGGTTCAGGTTCAACAGGGGTGGTTCCGGATGCAATTTAAAGTCAGTAAAAATAATAGGTTACGGGATATTGCGCTGCGGATTCCCCGCCCGGTTGGGGGCCATGCTGCAGTCTGATATGGCTCAATAGCTTAGGTGGATGATTCCGCGCGAGTTCTCAAGATCGGGCCCCGGCTGTCAACCCCCCGGGGTGTCGGGGCGTTTAGTTCTCAACACAAGTGTCCTTACCTCTGGGTCGAGCGGAGCCACACATCCGATGAGCGCGTTTGCTACGCTGATTACTGGCGCCGCGGCAACTGCTCCGCTTAGGAATGACCCATTGCAGGATACGACGCAGCAAGGCACGCGGGAAATGGACCTCTTCCTCGCGGGTGTCGAGCGCAAGGCGTTCCGGATGGCGCACATTGCGTTGCGCGACGAGGACGATGCGCTGGATGCGGTCCAGGACGCGATGCTGCAGCTGGTGCGCCGCTATGCGCAACGCCCCTCCGAGGAGTGGCGGCCGCTGTTCTACCGCATACTGGAGAACCGCATCCGGGACATGCAGCGCCACCGCAGCGTTCGCGGGCGGCTGCTCTCGTGGGTGCCGTGGAATTCCGAGGAAGCCGATGAAGGCACCGATCCGATCGCACAGGCACCGGACCCGGGCCCAGGCCCGCAGGCCCAGTTACACGCCGAGGATCTGCGGGCGGCGATGGAAACCGCGCTGGCGAAGCTTCCGCCCCGGCAGCGTGAGGCCTTTTTGTTACGCAACCTCGAGGGTCTGGATGTCGCAGGCACGGCGGCGGCGATGGGTTGTTCGGAAGGCAGTGCAAAGACACATTACTTTCGCGCGCTGCAGGCGTTGCGGATTGAGCTTGGAGAGTTCTGGACATGACGACCGACAATGCTGAAACCGAATTCGAGCGGCGCACGCGTGCGCTGCTGGAGGGCAGCGTCGAGGAGCTGAGCGGCAATATACGCTCGCGCCTGACGCAGGCTCGCCATGCGGCCCTTGATCAGATGCGCCACGCGCGCCGCGCCCCGACCTGGCAGCGCTGGGTGCCCGCGGGCGCCGCCGCCTCGGTGGTGTTGCTGGCGCTGCTTTTCACGGGCGGGCATCTGGGCGCGCCGGCGCCGGTGGCGGTCGCGAGCGTGGCCAGCCCCATCGATGATCTTGAACTGCTGGCCGACTCGGATGCTTTTGAGCTGACGCAGGATCAGCAGCCCGGATCTGGCCCTGCATCCGACTTTGATTTCTATGAGTGGGCGGCGGGCGAATCAACCGGCGCAAGTGGTGGGACGGCTGGTACTTGAAGCTGCGTGCATGGCAAGTCCTGATTCTGCTCAGCGGGGTGGCCGTAGCGCAGAACAGCAAATCCCCGGTGGACGGTGATCTGCTTGAGTTCCTTGGGTCTGTGGATTCGGAAGGACCGGGCTGGTCTGAGTATCTGGAGCGAACCGACGTGAGTAAAGTGGCAAAACAGAGCCCCGGCGCAACGCCGACGGATCCGGCATCTTCGGCGACGCCGAAGCCGCCGCCGAAGGGGACCGGCACATGAAGCGCTGGACACACCTGATCGTGGCGGCCTGCCTGCTCGCCTCGCCGCTGGCTTTCGCGGCCGACGACGGCGCGGCTGTCAGCTGGTCGAGCCTGTCTCCTGCGCAGCAGCAGACACTGGGCGGCTTTGCCGACAAATGGGCCGAGCTGCCGCCCGCGCGGCAGCAGGCGCTGGCGCGCGGTGCACAGCGCTGGGCGCAGATGAGCCCGCAGCAGCAGGACAGCGCCCGCGGCCGCTTCCAGTCCTGGAATTCGCTGCCCGAAGAGCGGCGTGCCCAGATCCGCAAACAGTACGAGCAGTTTCGCTCGCTGCCACCGGAGCAGCAGGCCGCAGTGCGCGAGAATTTCAACAGGTTCCGGCAGCTGGCACCTGAGCAGCGCCAGGCGCTGCGCCAGCGCTGGCGCCAGGCAACACCCGAACAGCGTCGGCGCATGCTTGAGCAGGCGCGTGCGCGCCGCCAAGTCCAAGTCCAACGGCCGTAGAAATCCCAGCCCGCCGTTCCCAGGGGCGCCCCGATGGCGATCAGCCCCGGGATACCAATTGTCGTGAGCGGCATCAGCCGCTAGAGTGCCGCCCCCAATCCTGACGGCTTTAGCCGAGCCCAAACCCATGATCAATGTGCGTACCGTTGGCGCCCTTGCCGCCTTGCTGCTCGTGGCCGCCCTCGCTCGCGCGGCTGAGCCTGAGTGGGTCAGCCACAGCAACGAAAATGCCAAGCTGCTGCTGGATGCGGATGCGCACTACGATCCTGAGAGCGCCAGCCAGCAGGGTGAAGAGGCCTACGACGAGGCGATCCTGGATCTGTCGCGTGATCGCTATGCGCAGCAGCAAGCGGAGCTGCGGGCAGTGATCGTTGAGTACCGGCGTCGCTTGGCCGCGGAATCCGACCTTCATGTGAAGCAGGATCTGCAGATCCTGATCGACGCTGCAGAGCAGGAAAACCGCACCAACGCGCTCAATCGCAAGTACTTCCTGGGCTACACCAACGTGGCGGAGACGATATTCAATATCGCCGAGGAGACGATCGATCCCCAGGTTTCTCTGGCACGCCAGCAGCATTTCCTGGTGCGCCTGCAAAAATACGCCGGGCTGGCCAAGGGCTACCGGCCGATTACCGAGCTGGCGCGCGAGCGCACGCTCGAGCGCCTCAAAGCCGACACCGGCGGCAAACTGCTCGGGCCGTACCGTGGCGAGCTCGAACAGACCATCGAGAACAGCCCGACGTATCTGGCCGGCATCAAGGATCTGCTGGAGCACAGTGAGCTCAAGGGCTGGGAGCCCGGCTACGCGGCGCTCGAGCGGCAGATCAATGATTACAATAATTGGCTTGGTACGACGCTGCTCAAGCACGCGCGCGCCGAGGCCCGATTACCGCCCGAGGTCTACGCTAACAACCTGCGGGTGTATGGCGTGGACCTGCCGCCGGCCGAGCTGATTTCGCGTGCACTGACTGCGTTCGCCGAGATCCGCAATCAGATGCAGATTGCGGCCACGCTCGTCGCGCAGGAGCAGGGACTGCCAGATTCGGATTATCGCGCGGTGATTCGGGCTCTCAAGCAGCAGCAGATACCCGATGACCAGGTGCTGCCGCTGTATAGGCAGCGCCTCGCGCAGATCGAGGATCTGATCCGCGCCAATCACATCATCACGTTGCCGGAGCGCAAGGCCTCGATCCGGCTGGCGACGCCGGCCGAGAATGCCCAAACGCCGGCACCGCATATGGACCCGCCGCGCCTGCTCGGCAATACCGGTGAGTATGGGGAATTCGTACTCGCCACTGCCTTGCCGCCCGACCCGAGCGGCAAGCAGGCGCGCTTTGATGATTTCTCGCACCAGGCGGCCACGTGGACGCTGACGGCCCACGAAGCGCGACCCGGGCACGAACTGCAGTACGCCAAGATGGTCGAGCTTGGTGTGTCCGTGGCGCGTGCGATCTATGCCGATAACAGCGCCAATGTCGAAGGCTGGGCGCTGTACTGCGAGGCTGAGATGCAGCCCTTTGAGCCGCACGATGGGCAGCTCTTCACTCTGCAGATGCGCGCGCACCGCGCGGCGCGCGCCTTCCTCGACCCGATGCTCAACCTCGGCATGCTCTCGGCAGAGCAGGTCAAGCGCTTCCTGATGGAGGCGGTCGGCTACTCCGAGGCCTTTGCGACCTCCGAAGTGCAGCGCTACCAGTACCGCTCCCCCGGGCAGGCCACGTCGTACTTCTACGGTTATCAGCAGCTGATGGCGACGCGCCAGGCGGCACAGCTGGCGCTGGCCGAGAAGTTTGATCGCCAGAAATTCAATGACTTTGTGATTTCCCAGGGTTTGCTGCCGCCAGGCCTGATGCGCACCGCGGTCATGGACGAGTTCGTTCCCACCCAGCAGGGCAACTGATCGCACGCCGCCTGCGGCGGCATTGGCAAATCTGTCGCAGGCCATCAGATAACCCAATGCCTGCGTGCGTGGCCGGAAGGGTAATAATCAGCGCCTGAACCCGGCCACGCCGGGAGGCGTGTTGCGCATCGTTGCAGCGAGGCCGCACGGCGAAAACTAATAGTGGATGACAATTGCGGGGGGGGTAAGCCATGCAGAGTCTGCCTGGAGTGCATGCAGTGTGGAGTGCGCGTCGCCTGGGAGCGTTCGCCTTGTGCCTGTCGCTCGGCCTGGCGCTGCGCGAAGCGCGCGCGGCGGATGCGCCGGCACTGTCACCGATCAGCGATACGGCCAAGTCGACCAGTGTCAGCTGGGTCGATCCACTCGAGAACTACTACGAGAACACGCTGGTGTGCGCCGCGGCCGTCACTGGCAATGATCTGTGCCACCTGTGGCTTTACCGCGATGGCAGCTTCATCAACTTCGATGAGAACGGAGCGCATACCGGCCACTATCAGGTCGGGCCGACGCGACCCGATGGCAAGGTGCCGGTGTGCCAGTTCTGGGACACGACCAACATGCTGTTCCTGCCGGGTGTACCGCGGCCGATGATGGGACCGCCGCCGGTGCCGGGCGCCGCGCCGACCGTGATGCTGTGCCACACGGCGGATTTTCATACGACCTGCAGGCGCGGCGTCGATCCGGCGACCATGACGGCGCAGGAGCTCAAGGAGTCGGGTCGCAACATGGCCGAGCGCTTTTACAACGGCATGTGCTATCCGCTGGGGCCGCACCATGTCGGAGACTCCTGGTTCGAGGATGACGATCCGCTGCCCGGGCAGGCCAGCAAAGACAAGCTGCTGCTCATCCCTGGCCACCAGTAGTCGGAGCCTCGCCATGAAAATTCACTCCAAGAACCTGAGCGCCCTCCTCGGCGCCTGCCTGCTGCCACTGCTGTCACAGGCAGCGGCGCCAGCAGCCGATCCACTCGCCGCCTACTACGACAACACGCTCGCCTGTCAGAACCAGGTGAGCAAGGCCGTGTGTCGCGTGTGGTTGAACCGCGATGGCCACTACTACGCCTTCTACGATCTGGGGGTCCAGGCCAAGCAGCCGGACATCGATGGCCCGTTCCGCATCGAGGGGCGCGAGGGGACCTATACGCTGCGCGCCGAGGCCGGTAGCTATCAGCTGTGCCTGTGGGTGGCGGCGCCGCGCATCCGCATCGGTGCCGAAAAGCAGCGCGAGCTCTATAGCGAAGCGACCTGCTATGGCTTCACTCCGCACAAGGTCGGTGAGAGCTGGAGCGAGAATGACCTCGCCGGCCGCAGCAACAAGCTGTGGCTGCTTGCGGGCCGCTAGCGAAACCGCACCGGCTTTAGACCGCTTTGACGGCCTGGATCAGCTGATTGACGGCGGCCTGGCCGTCGCCGTAAAGCATGCGCGTGTTATCGAGATAGAACAGCGCATTCTCGATGCCCGAGAAACCAGCCCCCTGGCCGCGCTTGATGACGATGACGTTCTTGGCCTTGTCGGCATTCAGGATCGGCATGCCGTAGATCGGGCTCGACTTGTCGTTGCGCGCCACCGGATTCACGACATCGTTGGCACCGATGACAAGTGCCACATCGGCAGTCTCGAACTCGGCATTGATCTCATCGAGATCAGCAATCAAATCGTAGGGCACGCCCGCCTCGGCCAGCAGCACGTTCATGTGTCCGGGCATACGTCCGGCGACCGGGTGGATCGCAAAGCGCACCGTGACGCCGCGATCGATCAGCAGCTGACACAACTCCCACACCTTGTGCTGGGCCTGTGCCACGGCCATGCCGTAGCCGGGCACGATGATGACCTTTTGTGAGAAGGCCATCATGACGCCGACGTCAGCAGCCTCGATCGGCTTCATGCTCCCCGAGACCTCGCCGGTGGCCGCGGCGCCACCGGTATCGCCAAAGCCTGAGAACAGCACGTTGCCGAGCGAACGGTTCATCGCGCGCGCCATCAGCTGTGTCAGCAATGTGCCCGCGGAGCCGACCACGGTGCCGGCGATAATCATCGCCGCGTTGCCAAGGACGAAGCCCTCAAAGGCCACCGCGAGGCCGGTCAGGGCGTTGTAGAGCGAGATCACCACCGGCATGTCGGCGCCGCCGATCGGCATCGTCATGCTCAGGCCCAACACCAGCGCCACGACGAAGAAGGCGGTCACGAAGCCGGTGGAGGTGTAGATCCCGTGCGCGATCAGTGCACCGAGAATCAGCGCTGCGAGCAGCACCAGAATGTTGAGAATCTGCTGGCCCTTGAAGCGGAACGAGCGCTTGATCAGGCCCTGGAGTTTGCCAAAGGCGATCAGGCTGCCACTGAAGGAGATGGCGCCGATCAGGCCGCCGATCACCGCCAGAATCGCAATCGGCAGCGCCAGATGCTCGCCACGATAGAGTTCGACCGCTGCGATCGCCGCCGCTGCGCCGCCGCCCATGCCGTTGTAGAGCGCGATCATCTGTGGCATGTCGGTCATGGCTACGCGCCGGCCGCTGACCCAGGCAATCACGCCACCAATAAGAATCGCGACAATGATCAGCGGGTAGTTGGACAGGCCCGGGTAGATGAACGTAATCGCTGTTGCGAGCGCCATGCCGGCGCCGGCCCACAGGATGCCGCTGCGCGCACTCACTGGCGAACTCATGCGCTTGAGGCCGACGATGAACAGGAACGCAGTGAGCAGGTAGCTGGCCTGGATCAGCAGCTCCGGCGTGAACGCGGCAGGCATCAGTGTGCTCCCTTCTTCGGTCCGCCCTTGGCGCCGCTCGACTTGAACATCTCGAGCATCCGCTCGGTCACTGCATAACCACCGACCGCGTTGCCCGCGGCCAGCAGCACACCAATGAAGCCGATGGTCTTTTCAAGCGGCGACTGCGCATGGCCGAGTGCCACCATCGCGCCAACCAGCACGATGCCGTGCACGAAGTTGGATCCCGACATCAGCGGCGTGTGCAGGATCACCGGCACGCGCGAGATCACCTCGTAGCCCGTGAAAGCGGCCAGCATGAAAATATAAAGGGCGACGATACCGGTCATTTTGCGGTCTCCAGCGCCTTGCGCGTGGCTTCGTGTTTGATCATGCCATCGAAGGTCAGGCAGGATTTCTCAAACACTTCATCCTGCCAGTCGATTGCGAGCGCGCCGGACTTGTCGATCGCCGGCTTGAGGAAGTTGTAGAGGTTGCGCGAGTACATCTCGCTTGCGTGATAGGCGAGCTGTGCCGGCAGGTTCACCGGTCCGACGATTTTTACGCCCTGATGCACGACGGTCTCGCCGGCGCGCGTCAGTTCGCAGTTGCCACCGGATTCCGCCGCCAGATCGATGATCACGGCGCCTGCCTTCATGCGTTCGACCGCCGCGCGCGAGATGATGCGCGGGGCGCGCCGTCCCGGCACCGAGGCGGTCGTGATGACTGCATCGGCCACCGCCACACGCGCCTCGAGCACCGACTGCTGCTGCGCCTTTTCCTCTTCGGTGAGTTCGCGGGCGTAGCCGCCCTGGCCTTCGGCCGATACGCCGGTGTCGATGAACTTCGCGCCGAGCGAGCGCACCTGCTCCTTGGTCGCACTACGCACATCGTAGGCTTCGACCTGGGCACCGAGCCGCTTCGCGGTGGCGATGGCCTGCAGGCCCGCGACGCCAACGCCGACAATCAGCACCTGCGCCGGGCGAATCGTGCCGGCGGCAGTGGTCAGCATCGGCAGGAAGCGATCGAGTGTATTGGCTGCAATCAGCACCGCCTTGTAGCCGGCGATGGCGGCCTGTGAAGAGAGCGCATCCATGGACTGGGCGCGTGAAATGCGCGGCACAAATTCCATGGCGAAGGCGCAGATTTTGCGATCGCGCAGCGCCTTGACCTCCTCGGTTCGGGCGTGGGCCTGCATGTAGCCAATAACAACGCTGCCTGGACGCAAGGCGTTGATCTGCGCCAGATCGGGAGGCTGGACAGTGAGCAAAACGTCCGCCTGG
>Ga0302317_10001009_pt1 | contig 21831 bp, 21 predicted proteins | sample III_Palsa_N3_3_FD_200450 | JGI IMG/M metagenome (GOLD analysis project Ga0302317, IMG submission 200450) | Peat permafrost microbial communities from Stordalen Mire near Abisko, Sweden - III_Palsa_N3_3 | ecosystem: Environmental > Terrestrial > Soil > Palsa > Peat permafrost | place: Sweden...
CGACGTTGAACACGATCGAGAGCGAGTCGCGGATGATGACAGTCAGTGCATCGGTGGTTGCCGCGGCCACCGTCTCGGCGTTGTAGGTCAGCCGCGACAGCATCGTGCCGGAGGATTCGCGGTCGTAAACCGAGGTCGGCAGCCGCAGGTAATGGGCGAACAGATCGTTGCGAATCGACTTGATGACCTGCCGGCCGACCCAGAATGGAAAGTAAGTGGCAAGATAGTCGCCCAGTCCGCGGACCGCGAAAATGCCGAGCACTGCCAGCGGCAGCCATGCCAGCACCTCGCGGTGCTGCTCCAGCGCCAGCGCGCTGGTCAGATAGCTCTTGGTAAACGTGATCGTCAGCAGGTCGGTGCCGGCATACAGCAGCATGCCGAGCACACCGAGCAGGTACATGCCCACAAAGGGACGCGCATAGCCCAGCAGCCGGCGGTATACGCCGCGCGCCTGCTCGATGTTGGAGGCGCTGGCAGGACTGCCCGGCGCGGGTCGATTCAAGGCGATCCCGCTTGGGGCTCGGTGAGAGTGGCGACGTTCATCTGCGTGAATCCCAGATGACCGAGCACGTCCATGGCCGTGACCACCGATTGATGGCTCGCCCGCCCATCGGCGCGGATCGTGACCGGCGCAGAGCGTGCCGCGGCGGCGCTGCTCTTGAGGATGGCGGCGCGCAGCGTGTCAGGGCTGGAATTGACCAGTTCCCGGCCATTGACCAGGTAGGCGCCAGCGGCACTGACCGAAATCACCAGCGCATCGGGCGCAACCCGCTCCTGGGCCTGATTGTTCACCTGTGGCAGGCGGATGCGCAGGCGCCCTTCGGCCGTGAAATTCGAGGACAGCATAAAGAACACGACCAGCAGCAGCACGACATCGATCAACGAAGTGACGTTGATTTCCGGCTCCTCGGTTCGGCGCGGCTTGAGGTTCATGCGATGGCGGAGCTCTACGCCTGCGCGACCTGTGCCGCCGCGGCCGCGGCCGGCGCGGATGGCGCGGATGGCGCGGCCGGCGCGGATGGCTGCAGATTGTGGCTGGCCGACGGCGCGCGTGCCGCGGGCGGCGGCGAGGTGACGGTATCGGGTTGCCGTCGGGCGGCCGCCTCGAACGAATCAACCAGCCGCAGCGCGTTCTTTTCCATTTCGATGACGATGCGCTCGACGCGCCCGCGAAGATAGCGGTAGGCAATCAGCGACGGTATCGCCACGCACAGGCCCGCCGCGGTCGCCACCAGCGCCTCGGCGATACCCCCCGAGAGCATGCGCGGGTCGCCCGCTCCGCCGGCATTTATGGCATTGAAGGCCTTGATGATGCCGGTGACGGTACCCAACAGGCCCAGCAGCGGCGATACACCGGCGATGGTCCCCAGTGTATTCAGGAATCGTTCGAGTTCGTGAACCGTATGCCGCCCGGTATCCTCCAGGCGCTCCATGAGCACTTCCCGGGGGCGGTGCCGATTCAGCAGACCCGCGGCGAGCAGTCGGCCGAGCGGCGAATTCTGCTCCAGCGCTGCGATGACCTTGTCATTGATCTGATGTGTCTCGACCAGCTTCCAGACCTTTTGCATCAGATCGGGCGGCAAAACCCGCCGATCCTGCAGCGTCCAGAGCCGCTCCAGTATGATGGCCGCGGAAACGACGGAACACAGCATGATGGGCCACATCAGCGTTCCGCCCGCCTGCACGATTTCCCACATTTCCGGCGTCGACTCCTACTGATTTTCGAGCGGCGGCCGCATGATACCTAAAGCCTGCCGCCCGCAGCGCAAATTCGAGACGCTGCACCTATGGACTATTACCTGCAATTGCTAGAGTCAGAGGGCCATGCCTCGCCGGTTAGCTAAAAAACTCGCGACCCTGATCCGTACGCGGCGCCATAAATGGTACCTGAACATTTTCGGCGACCGGTTGACGGACTCACACTTATGGACACTGAACCGTCACTCGATCACGGCTGCGTTCGGCGTCGGCATCGCGGTGAGCTTCATCCCGCTGCCGATCCATCTGCCGCTGGTGGTACTCGCGGCGCTGTGGTGGCGATTGAATCTCGCGGTGGCGATCGCGGCGACCTACCTGGTCAATCCCTTCACGATGGTCCCCGCCTACTATATGGCCTACCGAGTGGGGGCGGCGTTGTTGCGTTTCAAGCCGCACCACTTCGAATTCCACCTGACCTGGAACTGGCTCGAACATGGCCTCGGGCCCGCCTGGCGCCCTTTCCTGCTCGGCTGCCTGGTTTGCGGCGTGGTACTGGGCCTCACAGGCCGCTTCGCACTCGAGTTCTCCTGGCGCATGGCAACCATGAACCGCTATCGGATCCGCCGGAAGCGGCGCGCACTCAGGACGTCGCCGGCACCGGCGGCCGCAGCTGACCGCCTTCCAGCTCCAGCACCCGATCCATGCGCGCCGCCAGGCGCGGATCGTGCGTCACGACCACCAGGCTCGTACCCATCTCGCGATTGAGCTCCAGCATCAACGCAAATACCTGCTCCGCATTGCGTCCATCAAGATTGCCGGTCGGTTCATCCGCCAGCACCAGTTGTGGCGAAGTCACCAGCGCGCGTGCCACGGCCGTTCTCTGCCGCTCACCGCCGGATAATTGGTGCGGCTTGTGATTGAGCCGCTGCGCAAGGCCCACGCGCGCGAGCAGTGCGCGGGCACGTTCGGCGGCGCTTGCAGCGGACTCGCGCCGCACCAGCAATGGCATCGCCACATTCTCCAGCGCGGAGAACTCGGGCAGCAGGTGATGAAACTGGTAGACAAAGCCGATGCTGCGATTGCGCAGCGCACCGCGCTCGCGTTCGCCGAGCTCATGAATATTGCGGCCATCGATGATCACCTGGCCCGCGTCCGGCCGGTCGAGCCCACCCAATATCTGCAGTAGTGTCGTCTTGCCGGAACCGGAGGCGCCGATGATGGCCAGTCGCTCACCGCGCTGAACCTCCAGCTGCACATCCAGCAGCACCTCGAGCGTAGCCGAGCCTTCGCGGAAACTGCGGCGTACGGCCCGGGCCGATAGCACAGCGGACGTGCCGTCAGTCATGCCGCAACGCCTCTGCCGGCTGCGTGCCGGCCGCACGCCATGCGGGATAGAGCGTTGCCACCGCGCAGAGCGCAAACGCGAGGCTGCAGATTCGCAGCACATCGCCCCATTCCGCATACGCAGGCAGGTCGCTCATGAAGTACACCTTTGCATCCAGAAAATGTGTGCCGAGCACGCGCTCGAGCGCATGTACCAGCGACTCGAGATTGGCGGACAACGTCAGCCCGAGCGCCGCGCCGGCGGCGGTACCAGCCAGTCCGATGAAGGCTCCCTGGATCGAGAACACAGCCAGAATGCTGCCGGGGGCAGCACCGATCGTGCGCAGGATCGCGATATCGCCGCGCTTATCCTTCACCACCATGACCAGCGCTGCGACGATATTGAACGCGGCCACCGCGACCACCAGCATCAGGATCACGAACAGCATCGACTTGGTGATCTCGATCGAGCGGAAGAAATTGGCGTGGTTTCGCGTCCAGTCGCTGACGTAGTAGCCGCCGCCCAGCGAGACCGCAAGGTTGCGCACCACGCGCGGAGCAGTGAACGGATCACGCAAAGCCAAGCGCACACCCGTGACGCGGTCGCCGAGCTGGTAGAGACGCGCCGCATCGGCAAGGTTCATGAGCGCGAGACCGCGATCATATTCATACATGCCCGAATGAAAGATCCCGCTCACATGGAAGCGGCGCATGCGCGGCTCGATGCCCGCGGGCGTTGCATCTCCCTTGGGCGCGATCAACACCAGATCATCTCCCACGTGCGCTGCCAGCGCCGCCGCGAGCGCATCGCCGAGGATGAGCCGGTAGCTGCCATCGGACAGATCGTCGATGCTGCCACCCTGGATGCGATCGGCCAGGCCGACGGTGCGGCGTTCCTGTGCCGGATCCACACCGCGCACGGTGGTGCCGGCCGTGTGATCGCCGTGCATGAGCAGCGCCTGTGCCTCGATATACGGGGCGGCAGCCAGCACTTCGGGCATGGTCAGCGCCCGCGCCTGATCGGCGCGCCAGTCGTTGAGCGTGCCATCGAGTCCCATGAGCGTCGCGTGCGAGGTCACGCTCAGGATGCGGCTCTTGAGCTCGCGCTCGAAGCCGTTCATGACCGACAGCACCACGATCAGCACCGCGACGCCGATCGCCAGACCGAGCACCGATACCACGGTGATGAAGGACAGAAAGCCGCGCCCCTGCGTCGCACTCAGATAACGGATTCCGATCAGCCATTCGTAGGGACGCATCATGCTATTCGTAGCGCAGCGCGTCGGCCGGCGGTGTGCGCGCGGCGCGCAGCGCCGGGTATATGGTGGAGAGCAACGTCAGGGTAAAGGCGGCAGCCGCTATCCAGAGCACATCGTGCGGGTGCACCTCGGATGGAATCGTCGTTATGTAGTAGACCTGCGCGTCCAGGAAGTGGAATCCGAACAGCCGCTCGAGCACCGGCACGATGGCATCGACGTGCAGCGCCACGAGCACGCCCAGGGCCAGGCCGCCGGCGACGCCGAACCAGCCGATGGCGATGCCCTGGGTCATGAATATGCGCAGCACGCTGCCGGGCGAGGCGCCGAAGGTGCGCAGAATGGCGATGTCGGTACGCTTGTCGTTGACCACCATCACCAGCATCGCCACGGTATTGAACGCCGCCACCGTGACGATCAGCAGCAGGATCAGGGCCATCATGGTTTTCTCGATGCGGATCGCTCGGAAATAGCTGGCGTTGTCCTCGGTCCAGTCGCTGCTGCTGAACCCTGCCGGCAGGGCGGCGCGCACCGCGGGCATGAAGCGTCCCACTTCGAGAGCGTCGGTGAAGCGCAGCCGCAGTCCGCTCGAGCCGAGCGCATGCGGCGCAAATGCCCGCACATCCTCGAATTGTGCCAACAACAGCGAATTGTCGAGTTCCTCGAGCCCGGCCTGGAACACGCCGCCGACCGTGAACTGGCGCAGGCGCGGCTCAGGCAGCCCGGAGTCCGATGACATCGGCACCAGCAACGTGATTGGATCGCCCACATGCAGCCCCAGCTGCTCGACGATGTCGCGCCCGACGATCACGGCGTTGCTGCCCGGCTTGAGTGCCGCAAGACCGCCCTCCACCAGCAACGAGCGCACGTCCGCCACGCTCTGCTCCAGGGCCGGATCGATGCCGCGCAGCTGTACCGGCAGCATGTCCGGCCAGTGCACCGCCAGGGCGGTCAGCTCGATGTAAGGCGATACCCCGGTCACGCCCGGGAGCGTCTGCAGCCGCTGCCGCAGTGCCTGCTCGCCATCCACGGAGGGGGGCCCCTGGTCGACCACCCGCGCCTGGGCACCCAGTGCCAGCAGGCGATCCCGCAGTTCCCCCTCAAAGCCGTTCATGACCGACAGGATCACGATCAGAGCGGCCACGCCCAGCGAAACCCCGGCCAGCGACACCCAGGTGATCAGGGACACGAAGAATTTGTGTTGCCGCGAGCGCACATAGCGCAGGCCGATGAACACAGGCAACGGCTGAAACATCTGCCGGCATTTAAGCACAGGCGACCCCGAAACAGGACCTGGATCACAGAAACAGGCCGGTCCCGGCGGGGCGGCGCAGGCGCCTCCTGCGCCCGGTGCTATAGTCCGGCTCCGTGGATGGCACAGCGCGCAGGTGCATCATGATCAGGACACAGGTATCGAAAGCCTTGAGGCTGGAACCCTGGCGAATTGCGGCCCTCGCGGCTGCATTGGCCGCGCTCTATTGCGGCACGGTACGCGCCGAAACCATCGCCGTGGACGATCAGGTCGCGGTGCGCAATTCGGATGTCAATTGCCCCGGCCGCGGCATGACCATGAAGACGGTGGAGGAGAAGTTCGGCGCACCGCAGGAGCGGCACGAGGCGGTCGGCCAGCCGCCCATCTCGCGCTGGGACTATCCGACCTTCTCGGTGTTCTTCGAGCACGAATACGTCATCCACTCGGTAGTCAACGCGGGCCAGTGAAGCCTGCGTAACTCGCGGCTAGAGTTCGCGCAATCCGCTCGTCACCGGCATCCGGGCGGCGCGTAGCGCCGGGAACAGGCCGCCGACGAATCCGATCACGAGCGCCCACTTCAGGCCCGTCCAGAGCAGCGCGGGCGACACCTCGAAGGCGAACACGACCTGGCTGAAGTTCGAACCCAGCGTCGACACCGTGTAGTGGTCGAACAGCAGCCATGCCAGCCCCGCACCGATCAGCCCCCCGAGCAGTCCGAGCAGCATCGTCTCGAGCAGCACCGAGACGATGACGGGTACACCGCGGAAGCCGATCGCGCGCAGCGTTGCAATCTCGCGTGTACGGGCCGCAACGGCGGCGTACATGGTATTCAATGCACCGAATACCGCACCAATGGCCATGATCGCGCCGATCGTGATGCCCAGAATATCGATGAAGGTTGCCAGCCGGGCGGATTGCTCACTGTAGTAGGTGCGTGTGGTCCGGGCCTCAACCTTCAGGCGCGGGTCGCTTGCGAGCGCGGCTTTGAAGGCATCGAAGGCGGCCGCGTCCGTCAGCAGCGCAGTCACCGATGTGGTGCTGCTGCCGCGCCGGTAGGCGGGGCCGACGATGTCGGCATCGCCCCAGATTTCGCTGTCGTAGGCGTCGTCCGATTGGAACTCGCCGACCACGGTCCAGCTCTGCCCGTTGAGATTGATGCTCGAGCCGATATCCACATTTGCAAACTGGGAGCGCGCGCCCTTGCCCGCGATCAATTCGCGCAGCCCCGGTTGAAATTTGCGGCCGGCCACGATCCGCAGCGCCGGTCGCAGCTCCCAGGCGCGCTCACTGACACCTCGCAACTCGACATTGGCGTCCAGCCCGGTGCTCTTTTTCGGCAGCGAGGTGATCACAACGAGTTCGGGGGAAGCGATGGGCAACCCCTGGGCGTTGCGCATGACCTGCGGCAACTGCGAGATCAGCTGCGCGCTGTCATGGTCGAGCACGGAATTGATCTCGCTCTGCGCGCCAGCGCGCATGACGATGACCGCGTCGTCACGGCCGGTCTGCCTGAGCGTCGAGGCGAAGCCCGCGCCCATGGCAAGTACTGCCACGAGTACGCCGACCACGCCGGCAATACCCACGACCACGACAAGCGAAGAGCCGAGGCGCTGCGGAATGGTCAGAATTGCGACCAGCGTCACCGACCAGGCCTGTCGTCCCGAGCGTGTCGCGACCAGCCAGAGCAACAACAGCAGCAGTAGCCCGCCGATGATCATGGTCGCACCCTTCAACGTCCGGCGAGCGCATCGACTATGCGCAGGCGCATGCCGCGTCGTGCCGGCAGCGATCCGACCAGCAGTCCGATCAGCACCATGATGGCGAGGCCTCGCGCCCAGATCGGCGCGCCCACGGGCAGCATTGGCAGCGCCCCGCCGATGCTGACGCTGAGCGCGCTGACAGCGACGCCTGCGAGCAACAGCCCCGCCGCGCCGCCCAGCACGATCAGCAGTACGGACTCGGCGAGCACCAGCAACAGCACGCTGCGATTGGAGAACCCGATGGTCTTGAGCACGGCGAATTCGGGAACGCGTTCGCGAACCGCCTGGGCCATCGTGTTGCCCGTCAACAGGATCAGCGTAAAGAAGACCGCACTCATGATCATGCCGACAATCATGCCGATATCGCCGAACTGGCTGACGAAGCTCGCCTGAAAGGCCTGCTCGGTCTGGGTCTTGGTTTCGTGGTCGGAATTGACGGACAGCATGTCGATGGCCTGCGCGACACGGGCCGCCATCTTGCGATCGGACACGCGCGACACGTACCAGCCCACGTTACCGTTGCCGAAGGCGCGCGCCTCATCGAAGTAGTCCCAGTTGAAGAACAGCACATCCTCCTGATCTTTCTGCTTGGGGTCGTTTTCGTGGAAGATGCCGACCAGGTCGAAAGTCCAGGCGTTGCTGCCGCCCTTTTGCGGGAAGATCGTGGCCTGCAGCGGTATCTTGTCGCCAAGTTTCCATTGGTATTTGCGGGCCAACCGCTCACCCACGACCGCGCCCGTGCGCGTGTTGCGAAACGCCTCGCGCTCGGCCGGGCTGAGCTGCCACTCCGGGTAAAGATCCAGGAAATTTGCCGCCACCGCCTCGTTGGCAAAGAAATTCTTGGGATCCTGGTAGACGCCGCCGAACCAGTTGGCATAGCTGACCTCGGCCACGCCGGGCGTCGAGGCGATGCGCTCCAGCAGACTCTTGGGAAGCGATAGCGTGAAGGAGATCCTGGATACGGTCACCAGCCGGTCGACGCCGGCGATATCGTGGCCCGCATTGGCAAAGGCGCTGCGCACCGAATCGAGCAGGCCGAACAGCAGAAACGCAGCCAGTACCGACAGCAGCGTAAAAATCGTGCGGGTCTTGCGGCGCAACAGCGCGCTCAGCACCAGATGCAGGTATTTCATGGGAGCGGCAGCTCGCCGTGCTCGACCAGAGTGCCCTTGTCCAGGTGCAGCGTATGGCTCGCATATTCGGCGGCTTTCGGATCGTGCGTGACCATGATAATCGTCTTGCCATGCTCGCGATTGAGCCGCTGCAGCAGGCTCAGGACTTCCGCCGCGGACTGTCGATCCAGATCACCCGTGGGTTCATCGCACACCAGCAGCGTGGGATCCGAGACGATCGCGCGCGCGATGGCCACGCGCTGTTGCTGCCCGCCCGACAGCTCACCTGGCTTATGCGCCGACCGATCCCGCAGTCCCACCAGTTCGAGGGCAATATCGGCGTTGCGTCGCCGCTGCGCGGCGGACAGTCGCGTCAGCAGCAGCGGCAACTCGACGTTGCGCCGCGCCGTGAGCACGGGCAGCAGGTTGTAGAACTGGAATACGAATCCGACGTGCGCTGCGCGCCAGCGCGCCAGCGCGCCCTCCGAGAGGCGATCGATGCGCTCGCCGCCGACCGTGATGCTGCCGTCTGTGGGGACATCCAGACCGCCAATCAGGTTCAACAGCGTGGTCTTGCCCGAGCCGGACGGCCCCATGAGGGCGACGAAATCGCCCGTCGGGATCTGGAGATCCAGATGGTGCAACACCTCGATCTGCTCCCGACCGCGTGCGTAAACCTTGCTGACGCCACTGACTTCGACCAGGGAATTCATATCGTCCTTAAAGCTTTCAGGGTGGGCGCACGGTGACGGCGGCACCATCGCGCAGGTCCGGCGGTGGCGCCCGCACGACCTGGGCGCCATCTGCGATGCCGTCCACCAGCCGCAGCTCGCCATAGGAGGCCGCCACGCGGACCGGGTGCGCGCGGGTCCGACCGTTCTCTATTGCAAACACGACGCTGTGTCCCGCACGCTCGACAATCGCACTGGCCGGAATCAGCAATCCGCGGGGCGCGACGGTAACGTCGGACGCCGGGGCCGTCTCCAGAAAGGACACGCGCACACCCATGTCGGGCAGGATCCGCGGGTCCTTCTGGTCGATCCCGATACGTACCTTGACTGTGGCCTTGCTCCGATCGGCCGTGGGGATGATGGCGATCACGTGCGCCGGGATGTTCCAGTCGGGGTAGGCGTCGAGCACGGCCTGCGCCGGCTGGTGGGGGTGCACGCGATTGATATAGGCTTCATTGACGTCGACTTCGATCTCGAGAGAATCCATGTCGACGATGGTGCCAACACCGGTGCGCGTGAAGCCTCCGCCCGCGGAGATCGGCGAGACGATTTCTCCTGCCTGCGCGGCCTTGGCAATGATGACGCCGCTGAATGGCGCACGTATGACAGCGTATCCCAGTTGTACCTGCGCGCCGTCGATCTGCGCCTGCGCCAGCTCTTCCTGCTTGCTTTGCGCCTGTACCTGCGCCGCGAGCGTGTCGACCTGAGTCTGCGACTGTTCCGCCACCTGGCGGGATACCGCGTCGGCATCGACCAGTTGCTGATTGCGCTGCAGGTCGCGGCGCGCCTGATCCAATTGCGCCTGGTATTGGACACGCAGCGCAGTCGCGGCCTTCAGCTGCGCCCGCGTCTGCGCGAGGCTTGCCCGTTGCGCGGTGTCGTCCAGGCGCGCCAGCACCTGCCCAGCCTTGACCTGCTCGCCCTCCTCGATCAGGACCTCGGTCAAGGTGCCGGTGATCTGTGCCGACACCGTGGCCTCGCGGCGGGCGGTCACGTATCCGGTCGCCTGCAAGACGGCAGCCGGCCCGCGATCCGCGGCCAAGGGGGCGGCTGTCGCCGCTTCGAGCTCAAAGCGCTGGCTGCGCAGTGACAGCCAGGTATAGGCGGCGCCGATCAGCAGCAACACGGCCAGCAATATCAGTGCGATGCGAAGGCCGCGCGCCGGACTCGCGGATCCTTCACGCTGCGTGCTATCGAGCCGCAGCGCCTTCAGCAGCTCGCCCTTGTCCCCGTCACTAGACATTCAGCAGATCAGCCAGCCTGGTTGGATGCACTTAGACGTCCGGTGTGACGAAATGTCAATCGCTCGGGGGGTGCTTGAATTCGCAACGCGGCAGTTTAAGCTCGCGCGCTTCGCTGCGCCCGCGCAGCACCGCAATGGCCGCCGATGTCCGCTCTGCTGCGCCCACCCCTGCCCGACTCTACCGTCCGCCGCTGGCGTTGGCGCGGCCTGCATGGCAGCGCGCGCGCGCTCGCCCTGGCGGAGGCGGCCGCGGCCGACACGCGCCCCTGGGTGTTCATCGCCTCCGACGCGCGTGAGATCGAGCAGCTGGGCGCGGAACTCGATTTCTTTGGCGGTGGTGCGCTCGAGACGCTGACGCTGCCCGACTGGGAGGTGCTGCCCTACGACATCTTCTCGCCGCATCCGGACATCGTCTCCGAGCGGCTGCGAACGCTGTCGCGCCTGCCGGAGCTTCGCCGCGGGATCCTGCTGCTGTCTGCCGAGAGCCTGCTGACGCGGCTGCCCCCGGTAGCCTACGTGCAGGCGCGCAGCTTCGAGCTCAGGCGCGGCGAGCCGCTGGCGCTCGAGCCGCTGCGCCTGCGGCTGGCGCAATCCGGTTATGCGAGTGTCGGCCAGGTTCGAACTCCGGGTGAGTTCGCGCTGCGAGGCTCGCTGTTCGACATCTATCCGATGGGTGCCCCGACGCCGGTCCGGGTGGATCTGCTGGATGACAGGATCGATACCATCCGTCGATTCGATCCCGAATCGCAGCGGTCGCTCGAAAGCATCGAACAGCTCCGGCTGCTGCCGGCGCGCGAACTGCCGCTGGATGCGGAATCGGTGCGCGCGTTCCGCCGCCGATTTCGCGCGCGCTTCGAGGGCGACATCACGCGCATGAGCATCTACCGCGGGGTCAGCGAAGGCATAGCCCCTCCCGGCATCGAGTTTTATCTGCCGCTCTTCTATGAGGCCACGGCACAAATTACCGACTACCTGCCGGTCGATGCCGTCGTCGCCGGCGACGGCGACCTTGATGCAGCGCTGCAGCGGGCCTGGGAGGGCATCGGCGCGCGCTACGAGGATCGGCGGCATGACATCGAGCGACCGCTGCTGCCGCCGGAGGAAGCCTTCCTGGATCCCGCGACCCTGGCGGCATCGCTCGCCCCGCGCTTAGCAGTTGCCATCGAGCGCTTCGCGGGCAGCGGCGATGCGACGCGCGATCAGGATACGCATGACTTCGCGACCACCGCGCCGCCGGATTTCAGGCTCGATGTGCGCGCAGCGCAGCCACTCGCCCCATTGACGAGCTTTCTGGCCAGTTTTACCGGCCGCGTACTGATCGCCGCCGATTCGCCCGGACGCCGCGAAGTGATCGCAGAAATGCTGGCGGCCCACGGCCGCCGGCCGCGCGCCGTGCAGTCCTGGGGACAGTTCGCCCAGGGCGATGCGCAGCTTGCGATCCACGTGGCCGAGGACATCGCGGGGCTGGCATTGACTAATCCAGCGCTGCTGCTGCTGACCGAATCGCAGCTGTTTGGATCGCGCGCCCGCCAGGAGCGCCGTCGGCGCCGCGCAGCCGCCTCCGATCCGGCGACCATCCTGCGCGATCTGCAGAGCCTGGAGCCGGGCGCACCGGTGGTGCACGAGACCTACGGCGTTGGCCGCTACGTGGGACTCCAGGCCATGGAAATCGCCGGACAGGTCAACGAGTTCCTGGTGCTGGAATATCGCGACGGCGATCGCGTCTACGTGCCGGTACACGCGCTGCACCTGGTGACGCGCTACACCGGCGGCGCGCCGGAATCCGCGCCGCTGCACAAGCTCGGGACCGATCAGTGGACACGCGCGCGGCGGCGCGCGGCGGAAGCGGTGCGCGATGTGGCCGCCGAACTGCTCGAACTGCACGCGCGCCGCGCGGCCCACAAGGCCTCGCCGCTCAAGGCACGGGAACTCGAGTACCAGACCTTCGCCAATGGCTTCCCTTTCGAGGAGACGGCCGATCAGGCCGAGGCGATCCGCCAGGTACTCAACGACATGCAATCCGAACGGCCGATGGATCGGGTGGTGTGCGGCGATGTGGGATTCGGCAAAACCGAAGTGGCGATGCGGGCAGCCTTCGTCGCGGTGCAGGCCGGCAAGCAGGTCGCAGTGCTGGTACCGACGACGCTGCTGGCACAGCAGCACCTGCAGAGCTTCCGCGATAGGTTTGCCGACTGGCCGGTGCGCATCGAGTCGTTGTCGCGTTTCCGTTCCGGCGCCGAGACCACGGCCGTGCTGCAGGGACTCGAGCACGGCACGGTAGATATCGTCATCGCCACACATCGACTGCTGCACGCGGATCCGCGCTTCAAGAATCTGGGGCTGATCGTCGTCGATGAGGAACATCGCTTTGGCGTGCGCGACAAGGAACGGCTCAAGACCCTGCGTGCCGAGGTACATGTGCTCACGCTGACGGCGACGCCGATCCCGCGGACCCTCAACATGGCCCTGGGCGGCTTGCGCGATCTGTCGCTGATCACGACACCGCCGGTGGCGCGCGTTGCGATCAAGACCTTCGTCATCGAATGGCATGGCGCCACGCTGCGCGAGGCGGTGTTGCGCGAGCTGCGACGCGGTGGCCAGGTGTACTTCGTGCACAACGAGATACAAAGCATCGAGAAGGCCGCGGCCGACATCGCGCGCCTGGTACCCGAAGCCGACGTGCGCATCGGACACGGCCAGATGCGTGAGCGCGAGCTCGAGCAGCTGATGGTCGATTTCTATCATCGTCGCTTTAATCTGCTGGTCTGCACGACCATCATCGAGAGTGGCATCGATGTCCCCAGTGCCAACACCATCATGATCGACCGCGCCGACCGCCTGGGCCTGGCGCAGCTGCACCAGCTGCGCGGCCGCGTCGGCCGCTCACACCATCGCGCCTATGCCTATCTGATCGTGCCTTCGCGCAAACACCTCGCAGGCGATGCCGCCAAGCGTCTGGAGGCGATCGAGTCGCTGGAGGAACTCGGCGCCGGGTTCGTGCTCGCCACGCATGATCTGGAGATCCGCGGCGCCGGTGAATTCCTCGGCGAAAAGCAGACCGGGGAGCTCAGCGAAGTGGGTCTGAGCATGTACCTCGACATGCTCGAGCAGGCAGTGCGAGCCATGCGCGAGGGACGCGAACCCATGCTCGACCGCCCGCTGGCCGCGGTCAGCGAGATCGAGCTGCACGTGCCGGCGCTGCTGCCGGAAAGCTATGTCGCGGATGTGCATCTGCGGCTGGCGCTGTACCAACGCATTGCGGCCGCGGATGCGGTCAGCCTGCAGGACATGACCGCCGAGCTCATCGATCGCTTCGGCGCGCTGCCCGAACCGGCCCAACGCCTGCTGCAGCTGGCGGGCCTGCGGTTGCGCGCGCGCGAGCTTGGGATCCGGCGGCTCGAGCTGGGGCCCACCGGCGGCAGCATCCAGTTCGAGGAGCAGAACCGGATCGATGCCGCGCGCCTGATCGGCCTGATCCAGCGCCAGGCGCAGGAGTATCGGATGGAAGGTCCCTTGAAGCTGCGCATCACGCGTGCGCTGCCCGAGCCTGCGCAGCGGTTCGCGCGCGCCGATGCACTGCTGACCCACCTGTCCGGAGGCTGAACGATCCGCCGCCCTGTTAACATAGCCTCATGACTACACTGAAGCGCACGGCGTTTGCGGCTCTGGCCGCGCTGGCCATGCTGGCCTCGCTGGCGACCCCTGAGCCAGCAGCGGCGCAGCAGGCCGGCGGCTCTCTCTACATCGTCGAGTTGATCGTGTTCCGCGCCACCAGCGTGAGCGGCAATGAGGACTGGAGTGCGGTGCCGACCGGCCGCGGCTTTGGCAACGAGAGCACTCGCGGCGGCACCCCGCAGGTGGTGCGCATACTGGCGCCCGCCGACTATCGACTGGCATCAGTCGAGGCCACGTTGCATACCAGCGGCGCCTGGCGTCCGATCGCGCATGCCGCCTGGGTGCAGTCGGCCGCCAACTGGGGCACGCATATCGGCATCGCACTGTCGGATCTGGGCATCAACAGCCCGGGGCTGTCGGGCACGGTGTATCTTGAGCGCGCCACTTATCTGCACCTGGGCGTGGACTTGAGCCTCAATGCCGGTGGCGTCGAGTACAGCATCAAGGAAATGCGCAGCGTCAAATACAATGAGCGCCAGTACTTCGATCACCCCGCCTTCGGAGTGATCGCCCTGGTATCCCCGGTGTCGGCCGCCGCCGGGGCAGCCGCCGGAGCCGGCTCGCACTAACGGGCGCCGGGTGTCCTGCGGCGGCAGCGGCTTTGAACTCATCGACGTCGAGACCGACGCGCAGGTAGCGGCCGTGCGCGCGCTGGTGCGCGAATATGCGGCCTGGATCAATGTCGATCTGTGCTTCCAGGAGATCGATGCGGAGATCGACGGCCTGCCGGGCAAGTATGCCGCCGCCCACGGTGGCGTGCTGCTGCTGGCTCTCAATGGCACGCAGCCGGCCGGCTGCGTTGCGCTACGAGCACTCGAGACCGGCGTCTGCGAGATGAAACGCCTGTGGGTTCGCGATGCATTTCGCGGCGCTCACCTCGGCGAGTTGCTGGCGCGCACGATACTGCAGCGCGCGGCGGACCTGGGTTACTCGAGCATCCGCCTGGACACGCTCGCTCACATGACTCGCGCGCAGCGGCTGTATGCGCAGCTCGGATTCCGGGAGATCCCGGCCTACTACGACAATCCGATTCCGGGAACCATCTATCTCGAGAAGACGCTCAAGTCCTGAGGACTCAATGCGCAGGGGTGGACAGATCCAGCGACGCACCCGTGAAGCGCGTCCACACCTGCGAGCGCCCGAGCAGCGAGACGCCGATGAAACCCCTCACTTTCAGGCGGTCGTGATCGAGTGATTCGATACGGCATTTGTAAGTGCGCCCGGTGTCCGGCTCGTAGATGGTGCCGCCCGCGAGAGCACCGTCACCGTCTTCGTGCATGCCCCTGAGGATGATCTGACCCAGCAATGGCAGCTGACGACGGGCGGGATCGGGATTGTGCTCATCGACTCGATGCGGAGCATTGCCGCCGATGATGGTGCCCTGGTAGGTATTGTCGGCCGCGCGCGTGATTTCGATGATGCCGTCGCCCGGCTGGGTGAGCCAGCGACCCAGAATGGGACCGGGCTGCTGTGCCACAAGCGCCCCGGATCCGGCGACCCACAGCATCAGCGTCAACGTCGCGCGACTAACCCACATCCTCGGGACGCAGCACTGCGATCGGAACATCATGGTCTTCCTTGGCGCGCGCGAGCGCTTTCATGGCCGCCTGGATCAGCGACTCGGCGCCCCGCTCACCGGTGGGATGCAGGCTGGCCGCGCCAACGCTGACCGATACGAACTTCTGCCGGCGGGCGGCGCGCGGGTGGTGTATATGCTGCCCAAGTACCTTCTGCGCCACCGCGGTCGCGAACGAAGGCACCACTTCCAGATCCGGATTTCTGACCAGCGCGACGATGCGACCGCCTTCCCAGCGAGCCACCACATCGGCACCACGCCGGAAGGCGGTGCCGATGACCCCGGCAACGCGCCGGATGCAGGCGTCTCCAGCCGCACGCCCAAAGGTGTCGTTGTAGCTGGTGAGGTCGTCGATGTCGAACACCAGCATCGTGACCAGGCGCGCTTCACGCGCGCCGATCTGCCAGTCGTGCTCGAGCAGCTCTTCGAAATACGCGCGCGAACACAGGCCGGAGAGTCGATCCTCGCGCAGCCAGGTCGGCAGGCCGCTGTTGCGGCGCAGGCCCAGGCGTTCCCGTTCGGTGACATCGCGATGAAAACCGACAAAGTGCGTGACCGCACCCTCGGCGCCGCGCAGCGGCTGCACCAGAAACTCATTCCAGAACTGGCTGCCGTCCTTGCGGTAGTTCCGCAACAACGCCCGGCAGGATTCACCCTGCGCAATCGCCGCCCGCATCTGATTGCGCCCTTCCTGGTCGCGATCCCAGGACTGCAGGCGTCGCAAATCCTGGCCGATCAGCTCCTCGGCGCTATAGCCGGTCATGCGTTGAAATGCGGTGTTGGCGTACACCACCGGCTGATGCTCGGCGCCCGACTCGCACACGACGATACCTTCGGGCGATGCGTCCAGCACCCCGCGCAGAAAATCGGCCGTCCATTGCCCGTTCGCTGTCAATCGGCTCCCGTACCCGCATCGCCGGGCTCGAAACGAAGCTCCGGCTTTGCCGCGCTGCGTTCCAGCCATTCTCGCGCGCTTCGCCACGCGGCGGAAGCCTCCAAAGTCTCAAAATCAAGCTGTTTGCGGCCACGCATGCGTATCAATCGAAGCAGCGAAGCCGGGTCAATCCGCGGTTTGAATTGCCCCAGCAATGTCTCCACGCCTGGCCGGTCGTTGCAGACCGGAAGTACATCACACCCGGCCGCCAGCGCGCGCGCGGCGCGCTCGGTCAGATTGCCGATGGAGGCCGCGCCGGCCATCGTCAGATCATCGGCAAATACCAGCCCGCCGAAGCCAAGCCCTTGCCGCAGCTCGCCCGTGATCCAGCGATGCGAAAAGCTGGCGGGAAGGGGATCGACCGCCGGAAACAGCACATGTGCCACCATGACGGCAGGCAAGCCATTGGCAATCAGGCGGCGATAGGGCTGGATGTCCTCCTCCATATCCACCAGTTCGCGCCGATCCACCGGCAGCGCCAGGTGCGAATCGGCCACCACCGCGCCGTGTCCCGGATAGTGCTTGGCCGTCGCGGCCATGCCCGCATCGCGCATGCCGTGCATGTAGGCCACTGCCAGCGGCGAGACCACGCGTGCCCGGGCGTTAAACGAGCGATCACCGATGATCTCGGACAGGCCGTAGTCCAGATCGACACAGGGAGCGAATGAGAAGTCCAGTCCGCAGGCGAGCAGTTCCGCGGCCATGAGCCAGCCCATGGCTCGCGCCATGGCAAGGCCAGCCTGCGGATCGGCCTCGTAGGCGTGGCCGATGCGGCGCAGCGGCGGCAACGCCGAGAAACCCGGGCGGAAGCGCTGCACGCGGCCACCTTCGTGATCCACCGCGATCAGCAGCGTCGGGTTTCGCACCGCATGGATCTGCGCGACCAGCGCACGCAATTGCGGTGGATCGACATAGTTGCGCGTGAACAGGATCACACTGCCAACCAGCGGATGCGCCAGTATTTCGCGGTCGGCGGCGGTCAGCTCGGTTCCGGCAACATCGACCATCAGCGGACCCAGGGTCATGGCCACTCTCGATAAGGATGCTGTGACAGACGAAAATTGTAATAGCGCTGGTCGTCGGTGACTTCCTCGCCGAGCCAGGCCGGCCGGGCAAAGTCCTGTTGCTCGAATTCCAGTTCCAGTTCCGCGATCACCAGGCCGGCGTTGTCGCCGAGGAACTCGTCGATTTCCCAGCGATCTCCAGCATGAATGACGATGTGGCGCCACTTCTCGATGAGCGGTCCCTCGCACAGGTCCGAGAGCATTTGGTGCGCATCGGCGGCCGCGATATCGGCTTCGAATTCCGCGCGCGCGCGGCCGGGCGTCATGGCCTTCACCGACAGCACGGCAGCCTCACCGGCAACGCGGACGCGAATCGAGGCGCGCCTGGTATTGGCCAGATAACCCTGGCGCAGCAGTGTGCTGCTGCCGACTGCGGCGCGCCAGCCGTCATCGATGACCCGGAACTTGCGTTCGATCTCGATCGCCATCATCAGCCTCAGTTGCGCGGCGGGCCCAGCAGGGCCAGCGACTCCACATGCGCCGTGTGCGCAAACATATCGACCACGCCGGCTGCGAGCAATTCAAATCCGTGCTCGTGCACCAGTATCCCCAGATCTCGCGCCAGCGTCCCCGGGTGGCAGGACACATAGAGCAGGCGCCGCGGAGCAAGCCCCGCGATCGCGGGCAGCAACTCGCGCGCACCGACCCGGGGTGGATCGAGTAACAGGTGCGAGTAAGCGCGCTGCAGCCACGGCGCATGTGACAGATCCGGCGCGGCGAGATCGGCCTGGTGGAATTCCGCGTTGCCGATGCCGTTGCGGTGGGCATTGGCGCGGGCCCGTTCAATGAGTTTTGCCTCGCCCTCGACCCCAACGACAGATCTCGCACGCCTTGCCAACGCCAGCGAGAAGTTGCCCAGTCCGCAATAGAGATCCAGCACCTGCGCCTCGGCATGCAATTCCAGCAGGTCCGCAGCCGCAGCCACCAGCGCCCGATTGGCCTGTGCATTGACCTGTATGAAATCGGTCGGCGTGAACTCCAGGTCGACGCCGGCCTCGGGCAGCGCATAGGAGAGGCGTGCAGCCGGCTCCGACAGTGACCGCACGGTGTCGATGCCGCCGGTCTGCAGGTACAGGCGCACCCCGTGCTGCGCCTCGAATGCGCGCAGCCGGCCGAGGTCCTCTGCAGATGGCGCTGTCAGTACCCGCAGCACCAGGGCTGCAGCCTGATCGCCAACGGCCACTTCGATCTGCGGCAGTTGTTCGCGTATCGACAGCTCGCCGATCAGCGATGCCAGTGGCGTAATCAGCTCGCCGATCGGCGCGGCCAGCACCTCGCAGCGCGCAAGCTGGGCAATCAGATGCGAGGCGCGCTCGCGAAACCCGACCAGCACCCCCCCTTTGCGCGGAACATACTTGACGCCGAGGCGCGCCCGCCGCCGGTAGCCCCAGGCCGGACTGCGAATGGGCGCCAGCCAGCGCTGCGGCGCCAGGCGCGCGATCCGCTCCAGATTCTCGGCGAGCTGCTGCTGCTTGAGCGCAAGCTGCGATGCGGCATCAAGGTGCTGCAATGCGCAGCCGCCACAGATCTCGAAGTGCGCGCAGCGCGGTTGAACGCGATCGGCGGCGGGCGTGAGCACCGCCTCCAGCCGCGCCTCATCGTACTGTCGATGGCGACGCCACCTCCGAAAGCGCACCGTCTCTCCGGGCAGGGCGCCCGCCACCAGCGCAGTCTTGCCCTCGCGAACGATGCCGGCACCTTCGTGGCTCAATCCCACCACGACACCGGTTTCCTGAACATCTGCGGCAAACGCCGCACGCCGGCTCACGTCGCAGGATTCCAGGCTTCGAGGAATTGCGCATGATGCGGCTCGTTTGAGCCGCGCAGCAACGCGCGCACGCGCTCGAACTCAGCCTCAAGCCCCGCACGGTCCAGGCGCGCGCGCAGAAACTGGAATCGCAGGTAAATCAGGTAGGTGTTGAGCGCATCGGTCTCGCAGTAGCGGCGCACCGCCAGCAGCTCGCCCGCGAGATAAGCGTCCCACACCTGATCGCCGGAGAAACCCAGTTTCCCCGGGAACCCCAGCAATGCGGCGACATCGGCCAGCTTGGCGCGGGCGCGCGGCTGGAATCCGGACAGCACGTCCATGAGATCCAGGTGCCGCCAGTGGTAACGGCTCAGGTAATTGTTGTAGCGAAAGGCGGTGTCTTCGTCGCCCGTCTCCCAGTAGCGCGGCGCCTGCACACCGGCCTTGAGCGAGCGGTAGTGAAGGACCGGCAGATCGAAGCCGCCGCCGTTCCACGACACGAGATCGGGCAGATATTTCTCGAGGCCATCGAAGAAGCGTGCGAGCAGCTCCGGTTCTGCGGAGTCCAGGTCGCCCAGGCTCCAGAGCCGTAGCTGATCGCGCGTGCGCAGCACGCAGGAGATCGCCACCACGCGCTGCTGCACATGCGGCAGGAACTCCGCACCGCTGGCGGCGCGCTGCTGCGAGAACATGGCCTTCGCCACGGCGGCATCGTCCAGTCCCTGCAGCCCATAGAGCGCGCGCCCGAGTTCCACATCCGGCACGGTCTCGATATCGAATACCAGGACGTTCATGCCGCACGCAACAGCACGGCCACGGCAACCACGAGACCCGCCTCGTCGGTAAGCGTCACGTGACCCTCGCCCACCCCCAGGCGTTGCCGCACCTGCTGGCCGCGCCCGGAATAGACCACCTCGGGTTTCCCCCACTGGTTCTGCACCACGCCGACATCGCGAATCCACACGCCGTGCGCGAATCCGGTCCCCATGGCCTTGACGATCGCCTCCTTGGCCGCAAAGCGGGTCGCCAGAAAGCGTTCGGGCCGCCGGGTGAGCTCGAACTGCGCCCGCTCCTGCGGCATCAGCAGCCGATCGACCAGGTGATTGCCGAAGCGTTCGAAGACGCCATGCATGCGCTTCGCCTCCAGCACGTCGATGCCGATGCCGAAGATCATGCGCGCGCGGCGAGCATGGCGGCCTTCATATCCCGCACCGCGATGGCAAAGCCGTCGAACAAGGCACGCGCGACGATTGAGTGGCCGATGTTGAGCTCGACGATCTCGCGAATGGCCGCGATCGGAGCGACGTTGCCGTAATGCAGTCCATGGCCGGCATGCACCGTCAGGCCAAGGTTGGCCGCAAATCGCGCTGCCCGGCGCAACCGTTCGAGCTCGCGCGCCTGGGCGGCGCCGCTGGCATCGGCGTAGGCGCCGGTGTGCAGCTCGATCATGGGCGCGCGTGCGCGCTCGGCGGCGGTGATCTGCGCTTCCTCCGGGTCTATGAAGAGCGCCACGCGGATGCCGGCCTGTGCCAGCTGCAGACAGCGAGCGCGCAGGGCGTCGCCGCCGCCGATGACGTCCAGGCCGCCCTCGGTGGTCAGTTCGGCGCGCCGTTCCGGCACCAGGCAACAATCATGGGGACGAATGGCGCAGGCGAACTCGACCATCTCGGCCGTGACCGCCATCTCCAGATTCATGCGGGTTGAGAGCAGCTCGCGCAACAGTCGCACGTCGCGCTCCTGGACGTGGCGACGATCCTCGCGCAGGTGCAGCGTGATGTTATCGGCACCGGCCTGCTCGGCAACGAGCGCGGCCTGCACCGGCTCGGGATACTGTGTATGGCGCTGCTGCCGCAGCGTCGCCACGTGATCGATGTTGACGCCCAGGTCGATTGCGGAGGCCATCAGAGTCTCTGCTCCTTGCGCGGATAGCTCGCCAGCGAGCGCGCCACGGCACGCGTGCGCAATTCGCGCCCTTCCAGACAATGATCGATCGCGGCACGCATCAGCGCACGCGCCTGGCGCAGGTCCGATTCGCCATCGAGGTCGCCGGCATCGGCCAATCGCTGCAGCACGTGCCCCGAGATCGCGCCATCGTCCGCGGCAGCGGCGAGCACGACACCGTGGACGCCGGGACGGAAATGATAGTGGGCCTCGGCGCGTACCGGCTGCCCGGTATCGGCCTCGGAGTCCAGATTCAGGCCGTAGCCGATGAACTCGAGCAGCCGGGCCTCGAAGCGTCGCAGCAGCACATCGGCCGGCCGCCCCTGCCCCAGATCCGCCACCGCGGATCCGTAGTGATCGAACAGTTCCGGATGAGGGTCATGCCGCGTGGTCAGCGTCAGCAGCAGCTCATTGAGGTAGAAGGCGCTCATGAGCTGCCGGGACGGCATGGCCACCGGGCCACCCTCGGCGAGTTCGGTTCCGGTGAGCTGCGGCGCTTCGCCCCGGCCGCTCCAGGAG
>Ga0302317_10001019_pt1 | contig 21752 bp, 22 predicted proteins | sample III_Palsa_N3_3_FD_200450 | JGI IMG/M metagenome (GOLD analysis project Ga0302317, IMG submission 200450) | Peat permafrost microbial communities from Stordalen Mire near Abisko, Sweden - III_Palsa_N3_3 | ecosystem: Environmental > Terrestrial > Soil > Palsa > Peat permafrost | place: Sweden...
TCGCGCCTGATGCTGCACGCCGCCGCGCTGGAGTTTCCGCATCCCGCCGGCGGGACCAAGCGGATCGAGGCGCCGATCCCCGCCGACATGCAGGCTGTAGCCGTCGCCGCCGGGCTGGAGATGGTCTCGGTCTAGTTTGCTGATCTGACAGCAAACAGCCTCGGCCAGATCAGGTTGAGCGCGAGACCGGCCATGATCAGCGCGGCCGCGGCCAGCTTCCAGCCCGGCAAGGGCTCGGCCAGCCACCAGGCCGAGGCCGCCATGCCGAACACCGGAACCAGCAGCGCCAGCGGCGAGACCGTCGCCGCCGGATAGCGCGCCAAGAGCCAGCCCCAGACCGCGTAGCCGAACATGCTGTTACCTACCGACTGCCAGGCGACAGCAGCCCAGGTTGCCGGCGTGGCGTGTATCACGCCCGCACGAATCGCCGGCCAGCCGTCGAATATCAGCGAGAAGACGAGCAGCGGCGGAATGGCGAACAAGGCCGACCAGACCACGAAGGCCAGCATGTCCACCTTGCCGATCGCCTTCGAGATCGTGTTACCGACCGCCCAACTGGCCGCCGCGCCCAGGGTCAGGACCAAACCGAGCGGCGTGGCCGAATTGGCGCCGGCATGCGCCAGGATCAGTCCGAGTCCGGTGAATGCCAGGATCAGCGCGGCGATCTGGAACAGACGGATGCGCTCGCGTTCGAACGCCATCGCCAGGCCGATGGTGAAGAAGACCTGGCTTTGAATCACCAGCGAGGCCAGGCCCGGCGTAATGCTGGACTTCATGGCGATGAACAGCAGGCCGAACTGGCCCGCGCCGATGAACAGGCCGTAGGCCGCCATCAGTCGCCAGGAGACCGCCGGCCTCCTGAGGAAGAAGATCGCGGGCAAGACCACCAGCGTGAAGCGCAGCGTAGCGAACAACAGTGGCGGCAGATGCTGCAGCCCCCCGCGGATGACCACGAAATTGGTCCCCCACACCACCATCACCGCGAGCGCCAGCAGGGTGTGCGACAGGGTCAGGGTCATGCGGGCGGGGGGAAGCTGGGCCATGGGGCGTTCATGCGGGCCTTCGCCCTTAGGGAGAAGGATGGGTCATAAAAACCCGTGCTGAATGCTATCCTTTTGCAGCCTTCTTCTTGGCGGCCGGCTTCTTCGCTGCAGGTTTCTTCTTGGGCGCTGTTTTCTTTGCGCTGGCAGCCGGTTTCGCTTTGGCCGCGCCCCTGCCTCGCGCCGGCTTTTTGCCGCCGCCCTTGGCTTCGCGTTCGGCCAGCAACAGTACGGCCTGGTCCAGCGTCAGGTCCTGGGGGTCGGAGCCCCGGGGAACGTTGGCGTTGGTGGCGCCGTGCTTGATGTACGGCCCATACTTGCCCGACAGGACACGCACGGGCTGGCCGTCGCCAGGGTGGGCGCCGAGTTCCTTCAGGGCGGCCGCAGTGGCCCCGCGCCCAGGCCGCGAGCCGCCGGCGCGCTTTTCGGCCAGCACCGCGACGGCGCGGTTCAGGCCGACATCGAACACCTCGTCGGCGCTCTCAAGATTGGCGTAGGTGCCGTTGTGCTGGACGTAGGGGCCATAGCGGCCGATGCCGGCCAGGATCTTGCCGCCGTCCTCCGGGTGGTCGCCGACCTCCCGGGGCAGCTTCAGCAACCGCAGCGCCTTTTCCAGGTCGACGCTCGCCGGCGGCCAGCCCTTGGGCAGGCTGGCGCGCTTGGGTTTCTCGCCGCCCACCTCTTCGACATAGGGGCCGAAGCGGCCGTTCTTCAGCCAGATCGCGTTGCCCGTATCCGGGTCGACGCCCAGTTCCCGGTCGGCGGATTCCGACGCGGCGTCCTCGCCGTCCGGCTGGGCGATCGGCCGGGTGTGTCGGCATTCCGGATAGCGCGAGCAGCCGATGAAAGCGCCGTAGCGGCCGGTCTTCAGGCTGAGCTGGCCGATGCCGCAGGTGGGGCAGGCGCGCGGATCGGTCCCGTCGCCCTTGTCGGGGAAGATGTGCGGACCAAGCGACTTGTTCAGCGCGTCCAGAACGTTGGTTACGCGCAGTTCGCCGATCTCGCCAACGGCGGCGTGGAAGGCGGTCCAGAACTCGCGCAGCAGCGCTTTCCAGTCCAGTTCGCCGGCGGACACCAGGTCCAGCTTCTCTTCCAGGTCGGCAGTGAAGTCGTATTCGACGTAGCGGCGGAAAAACTCTTCCAGGAAGGCGGTGACCAGCCGGCCCTTGTCCTCGGGAATGAACCGGTTCTTGTCCATACGCACATATTCGCGGTCGCGCAGCACGGTCAGGATCGAGGCGTAGGTGGAGGGCCGGCCAATGCCCAGCTCCTCCATCTTCTTGACCAGCGAGGCTTCCGAATAGCGCGGCGGCGGTTCGGTAAAATGCCGGTCGGCGCGGGCGGCCAGCACCTTGGCGTCGGCGCCTTCGCGGATCACCGGCAGGCGGCCGCCATCCTCATCGTCCGCATCGTCGCGGCCTTCCTCGTAGACCGCTAGATAGCCGTCGAACAGCACCACCTGGCCGGTGGCGCGCAAGGCCGTCTTGCCGTCGGCGCTCTCCAGATCGACCGTCGTGCGCTCGATGCGCGCGGCCTCCATCTGGGAGGCGAGCATCCGTTTCCAGATCAGTTCATAGAGCCGGCCAAGATCCGGTTCCAGGCGCAGGGAGCCGGGATTGCGGCCAAGGCTGGTGGGCCGGATCGCTTCGTGCGCTTCCTGAGCATTCTTGGCTTTAGTCTTGTAAATACGTGGCTTTTCCGGAACATAACTGGCGCCATATCGGCCGGCGATGACCTGTCGCGCGTCGTCCAGCGCTTCGGGCGCGACCTGCACGCCGTCAGTCCGCATATAGGTGATCAGGCCGACGGTTTCGCCGCCGATGTCGATGCCTTCGTACAGTTTCTGCGCCGCCTGCATGGTGCGTTGCGCGGAGAAGCCCAGCTTGCGCGAGGCCTCCTGCTGCAGGGTCGAGGTGGTGAACGGCGGGGCGGGTGTCCGCTGGCCCGGCTTCTTCTCGACGGCGGCGACCTTGAAGGTGGCGCGCTCGACGGCGGCGCGCGCGGCCGTCGCGCTGACTTCATTGCCAAGGTCGAACTTGGTCAGCCGTTTGCCGTCATGCTTGACCAGCCGGGCCACGAACGGATCGGAGGCGGCGGTGACGTCCGCCTCGACCGTCCAGTATTCCTGGGTCCTGAAGGCCTCGATTTCGATCTCGCGGTCGACCACCAGCCGCAATGCCACCGACTGCACCCTGCCGGCGGAGCGCGACCCCGGCAGCTTGCGCCACAGCACGGGCGACAGGGTGAAGCCCACCAGATAGTCCAGGGCGCGGCGGGCCAGGTAGGCGTCCACCAGCTCCATGTCGATGTCGCGGGGATGCTTCATCGCCTCGGTGACGGCGGACTTGGTGATGGCGTTGAACACCACCCGCTCGACTTTGGCGCCCTTGATCGCCTTCTTGCGGTTCAGCGCCTCCAGCACGTGCCAGCTGATCGCCTCGCCTTCGCGGTCGGGGTCGGTGGCCAGGATCAGGGTGTCGGCGCCCTTCATGGCGTCGGCGATATCGTTGATTCGCTTGGCGCCCTTGGCCTCGATCTCCCAGGTCATGGCGAAATCGTCGTCGGGCTGCACCGAGCCGTCCTTCGACGGCAGATCGCGCACGTGGCCATAGCTGGCCAGAACCTTGTAGTCGTTGCCCAGGTATTTGTTGATGGACTTAACCTTGCCCGGGCTTTCGACGACGACGACTTTCATGCGGACTATGGAGAGCCTGTTCGAGGTGGCGACGCTGCGGCGGCCTTTTGGGAGGCCGGAAAGTGGGGGCGGGGGGTGGTGAATGTCAACGTAGGTTGGGGAAATGGCGTGAAATAAGAGATTGATGGCCGCCAACCGGCAGCCTCGGCGCCTAAGAATGGTGGAACCGGCGCCGTCTTCATGGCTAGCTGGCTACCCTGGGGGAGGGAGCAAACATGTCGGGGCCGCTGCACGCCATATCGAACGCAAGCCAGGAAACCATCGCCGGCGTCGTGATCGGCGCGGTCCTGGCGACCTTGGGCGGCTTTGCGGCCAGCCAGCTGGAGCATCACATTCGCCGGCGGGAGAGGGAGCGCAGCGCGGCGCTGCTGTTCGGCGAGATTCTGTTTTCACTCCGCCTGATCCTTCGCGTCGCCGACCAGTCGCGCGCTCGGGGCGACCCGTACGGATCGCTCACCATGCGGATGATCAAGGCGGCGCAGGGCGAGATCGAGATCTATGCCCGCAATCGCGAGGCGCTGTTCGACCTTCGAACAGCCGTCCTGCGCGCCGAAATGCACGGCTTGTTCGTCCAGATGGCGATGACCCTCGACGGCATTGTCGAGGCTGACGCGGACACCCGCCCCACGGCCTTCGGTTTCGCCATTTTGCTTTGCGAGGATATCGGGCCGTTGATCGAGCGGTTGGGCAAGGTGGCCAAATATTCCTTCGAGGCGCACGAAGCGATGGGCCGGAAGGAGTATCTGACGGCGCCCCCGCCGCCTCTTTGAACCCTCGCCCCACGAAGTGGGGAGAGGGCAGGGAGAGGGGTCTGTCCGCGTGACGAGAGCTATCGGAAGGTTTGAGCGGCGGCTGAAGCAGCCCCTCTCCCTGCCCTCTCCCCGTAAGAACGGGGCGAGGGTTCTGCTCCGTGTTCTACCCGCTCACCACCATGCCTCCGGCCATCAGCTCCACCCGCCCGGCCAGGCTCAGCTCCATCAGGGCGGCGTAGACGGCGGCGGTGGGCGCGCCGGTGATGCGGACGAGGTCGTCGCGGGAGACCGGCGTTGGCGAGGTAAGGTCCGCGAGACGCTCGCGCAGGGCCGCGTCGCTGTCGCCGATCTCTTCGGGTCCGCGCATGAACGGCGAGCGGTCGGGTTCGCGCAGGGGGGTCATCGCGGCGATGGCGCGCAGGACATCCTCGGCGCCCTCGCATAGGCCCGCGCCCTGGCGGATCAGGTCGTTGGTCCCCTTGGCGCGCGGATCGAGCGGCGAGCCGGGCACGGCCAGCACCTCGCGGCCCTGTTCGCCGGCGAGGCGGGCGGTGATCAGCGAGCCGGACCTGAGCTCCGCCTCAACCACCACCACGGCCAGCGACAAGCCAGAGATCAGCCGGTTGCGGCGCGGGAAATCCCTGGCCTGGGCCCTGACGCCCGGCGGGCTTTCGCTGACGACGCAGCCTTGGTCGATCAGGCGCGCGTAGAGACCGGCATGTTCCGGCGGGTAGATGTCATCGACGCCGCCGCCCAGCACGGCCACCGTGCCGGTGGCCAGCGCCCCGTCATGCGCCGCGCCGTCGACGCCCCGCGCCATGCCGGAGACGATGACATAGCCGGCCTCGCCGACATCCTTGGCCAGGCCGCGCGCGAACCGCTGGCCGGCGGCCGAGGCGATGCGGGCGCCAACGATGGCGACGCCAGGCTGGGCCAGCAGCTCGGTCCGGCCCCGCGCCCAGATCAGCGGCGGCGGCGGATCGACGGCGGCGAGCAGGGGCGGGAAGTCGGGTTCGCATCCGGCGATCAGGCGGGCGTCCAGTCGCTCGCCGGCGTCCAGCTCCTGTTCCGCCTCCTGCATGGACGGCGTTCGCGGCGGCGTCACGCGGCCGCCGCGCCGGGCGAGTTCGGGCAGGGCGTCGAGGGCCGCGGACGCGTCGCCATAGTGGCCGATCAACTGGGCGAAGGTGACGGGACCGACATTTTCGGTGCGGGCGAGGCGCAGCCATTCCAGACGCGCGGCGCGCGTCAACTGGCGCTCACTCATGTGGTCTCGGCAGGCGCCGCCTTCGAGCCGCCGATCTTCGGTTCCTCGCCCTTTAGCAGCCGGGCGATGTTCTCATGATGGCGGATGAAGATCAGCACCGCCATGAAGACAGACGCGCAGATCACCGGATAGCCGGCGTGCAGGGCGAAGGCGTAGAGCGGCGCCAGGGCTGCGGCGGTCAGCGCCGCCAGGGAGGACATCCGGAACAGATAGGCCATGACGATCCAGGTCGCGCCGGCCATCAGGCCGACCGGCGGCCACCAGGCCAGGGCGATCATTGTGCCGAAGAAGGTCGCCACGCCCTTGCCGCCCCTGAACTTCAGCCAGACCGGAAACAGGTGGCCCAGGAAGGCCGCGCCGCCGGCCAGGGCCGCGGCGAACTGTGCCGTGTCAGCGTCGGCGTTCTGGCGGATGACGACGTAGGCCAGCAGCACGGCGACCGCGCCCTTGCCGCCGTCGCCGACCAGGGTGATCGCCGCCAGGTCGCGCCGGCCCGTGCGCAGCACATTGGTCGCGCCGATGTTGCCGGAGCCGATCTTGCGGATGTCGCCGGCCCCGCCCAGTCGCGTGGCGATCAACCCGAACGGGATCGAGCCCAGCAGATACCCGCCCACCATAATCGCCGCCAGGAGTGTCGGAGCCAGCCCATCCATGGCGTTTCATCTCATGGTTAAGCCGCCGAGAAAAGATGGCGCGGCGATTGCGGAGATCGGTTGGGCGGGACGCTGGTCAGTCTCGAATTGGTCCAAGCAAGACGGAATTCGGCATGAACGGATCGGAAAACCACCTGTTTCTCGCTGGCGAGATGGTCGAGGTGAAGAGCGCGGCCGAAATCGCCGCCAGCCTCGACGCCGACGGCCGTCTGGACGGCATGCCCTTCATGCCCGAGATGCTGGCCTTCTGCGGCCGCAAGCTGAAGGTCAGCCGCCGGGCGGACAAGACCTGCGTCGAAGGCTTCTACGGCATGCGCAAACTCGGCGGGGCCGTGTTGCTGGAAGAGGCGCGCTGCGACGGCGCCGCCCACGGCGGCTGCCAACGCAACTGCATGATGTTCTGGAAGGAAGAGTGGCTGAGGCCGGCCGTGGCGGGTGACGCTATCATCGTCCCCGACCTGAAGGCGGAGTCCAAAGCCCGCCAGATGTTGGCCAACCTTCCGACCAAGGCCGGCGACCGTTACGCCTGCCAATCCACGACCCTGGGCGAGATCACCCAGCAGCAATCCAAGTGGGACGTCGGTCACCTGGTAGCCGATCTGCGCCGCGGCGAGCTGGCGCCCATCGATTTCGTGCTGATGGTCGGCCGCACCCTGGTCAACCGCCTGCGCGGCCTGGCCGGACTCGCCGATCTGGGCGCGCTGGTCGGCCATAGCGACGGCAAATCCAAGACGACGCTGGATCTGAAGCCCGGCGATTGGGTGAAGATTCGTTCGGCCGAGGCGATCAAGGCCACCCTGGGCCCTGACGGCCGCAACCTCGGCCTGACCTTCGAGCCGGAAATGACCCGCTACATCGGCGGGACCTACGAGGTCGATTTCCCGGTCCGCTCCATCATCCTGGAAGAGACCGGCGAGATGGCCAGGCTCAACCGCACCGTGGCGCTCAAGGGCCTGTCCTGCAAAGGCGTATGCGCCAAGAACTGCCCCCGCGCGAACACGCTGTACTGGCGCGAGGCGTGGCTGGAGCGGGTGGAAGAGGCTGGGGTCGAGCGGAGGTCAGCATAAATTCATCGTCATGGCCGGGCTTGTCCCGGCCATCCATGGTTCCGTTCCTCAGGCCCGCGGAGGTTGAACCATGGGTCCCCGCCACAAGGGCGGGGATGACGGTGTTTAATATCTAGAACGGATACACGACCCTACCGCCTACCAGGGTCATCTTCACCTGCCCCTGCAGACGTCGCCCATCGAAGGGCGAGTTCTTCGATTTCGAGATCAGCTTGTCGGCGTCGATCAGCACCGGCGCGCCGAGATCGCACAGGACGAGGTCGGCCGGCGCGCCTTTCACCAGGCGCCCAGCGTTCAGGCCAAGCAGCCTGGCCGGCTTCAGCGTCACCGCGGCGATCAGGTCCACCAGCGGCGCGCGGTCGTCGTGGTGCAGGGCCAGCAGGGCCGCCAACAGCGTCTCCAGCCCCACCGCGCCGGGCGCGGCCTCATCGAAGGGCAGGCGCTTGTCCTCGGCGGGGGCCGGGGCGTGGGCGGAGACGATCACGTCGATCAGGCCGGACGCCAGAGCCTCGATCAGCGCCTGCCGGTCGTCCTCGGCCCTGAGCGGCGGCGTCAGCTTGTAGAAGGTGCGATAGTCGCCGATGTCGAGCTCGTTGAAGCTCAGGTGGTTGATCGAGGCCGAGGCGAACACCTTGACGCCCTTGTCCTTGGCGCGGGCCAGGCTCTCCAGGCTGGCGGCGCAGCTGACCTGGTCCACCAGCAATGGCGCGCCGGTGAGTTCTGCAAGGGCCAGGTCGCGCTCGAGCATGATCTTCTCGGCCACCGGCGAGACGCCCGGCAGACCCATGCGGCCGGCGAATTCCCCCTCGGTCGCCGCCGCGCCCGCGCTCAAATAGGGATCGGCCGGCCGATGCGACACCAGGGCGCCGAAGCCGGCGGCATAGGACAGCACCCGGCGCAGAACCAGCGTATCCACCACCGGATGGTCGACATCGGTGATGTAGACCGCGCCGGCTTCGCGCATCAGGCCGATCTCGGCCATCTGCTTGCCGGCCAGTCCCTTGGTCGCCGCGCCGGCGGGATAGACGTGCACCAGGCCGATGTCGCGGGCACGGCGCAGGATGAAGTCCACCACCGAAGGATCGTCCACCGCCGGGTCGGTGTCGGGCTGGACCACGATGGAGGTCACGCCTCCGGCCGCCGCCGCGCGCGCCGCCGACTTCAGGGTCTCCTTGGGCTCGGCGCCCGGCTCCCCGGTCTTGACCCGGATGTCGACCAGACCCGGGGCCAGCATGTGGCCGCCACAGTCGACGATCTCCAGGTCGCCGCCAGGGCCCTCCAGGCTCGCACGGCGGGCGACATCGGCGATGACGCCATCCTTGACCACCATGCAGCCGGGGCCGTCGTAGCCCGTCCCAGGGTCGACCAGGCGGGCGTTGAAGAAGGCGAGCGGGCGCATCGGCATCAGGCGTTGTCCAGCCGCGCGGCCAGGGTCGCCAGCACGGCCATGCGCACGGCCACGCCCATCTCCACCTGGTCCTGGATCAGGCTGATCTGCGGATCGTCGGCGATGTCGGAATCGATCTCGACGCCCCGGTTCATCGGGCCAGGGTGCATGACCTTCACGCCGGGCGCGGCGCGAGCGAGTTTTTCGCGGTCGAGGCCATAAAAGCGGAAATACTCCCGGGTCGAGGGGACCAGGGCGCCGGTCATCCGCTCCAGCTGCAGGCGCAGCATCATCACCACCTCGGCGCCGGAAACACCCTCGCGCATGTCGTGAAAGACCTCGCAGCCCCAGCGATCGACCTGGGCCGGCAACAATGTCGGCGGCCCAACGAGGCGGACGTTGGCGCCCAGGGCCTGCAGCAACAGCACATTGGACCGCGCCACCCGGCTGTGCAGTACGTCGCCACAGATGGCCACCGTGCGCCCGGCGATGTCGCCCAGGGCGCGGCGCATGCTGAGGGCGTCCAGCAGGGCCTGGGTCGGGTGCTCGTGCTGGCCGTCGCCGGCGTTGATGACGCTGCAATCGACCTTCTGCGACAGCAGCGACGCCGCGCCGGAGGAGGCGTGCCGCACGACCAGCAGGTCCGGCCGCATGGCGTTCAGGGTGACGGCGGTGTCGATCAGGGTCTCGCCCTTGCTCATCGACGAGGAGCGGGGGCTCATGTTGATCACGTCGGCGCCGAGCCGCTTGCCGGCCAGTTCGAAGGAGCTCTGGGTGCGGGTCGAGTTCTCGAAGAACAGATTCATCATCGTCCTGCCCTTGAGCAGGTCGAGCTTCTTGGCCTTCTGCCGGTTCAGGGCGACGAAACTGTCGGCGAGATCGAGCAATTCGCCGATCTGCACGCGGTCCAGGTCCAAAGCGGAAATGAAATGCCGGCGCGGAAACGGGAATGTCCGCGAACGGACGTCATCAAGGCCAAGCGCCGGCGCGGTCATGAGCCCGCCTTCTAGGCGGCTTTGCGCCTCGAGGGAAGGGTCCTGAGCCGCGGGGGCGCCTCCTAATGGATCGGTGTACTCAGCGCATGCGGATTGACCATCAGGGTCGCCGCCAGCAGCAGGCCAAGGCCGGCCGCGATGTAGGCCCAATAGCGGGTCGGAATGAAGAAGAAGGAGCCGGCGTTGGCGCCCACCTTGATCTCGCGTCCGGTGGCCTTGTCGATGAAGACACGGCCGGGTCTTGCCTCGATGGCCTTGGCCGCGAACCAGATGCCGCCGCCGGCGATGACACCCGTCAGCAGCGGCAGCAGAGCCTGCGCCGTCGACGCGGACGCGGCGCCGAACAGTTGTCGCGCGAAACTTGCAGCCAGCATCCCGACGATCACAAACACGGGCACGAGGATGCCCCACCCACGCCAAATGATAAGCATGATCAATTCCCCCCTGTCGCCGCCAGATTGCCGCCAGGGGGAGGGGCCGTCAACTGACGGCTGTAGCTCGGGCGCTATCGGGCCGCGGAAGCGATCTGGGTGGGCGCCAGGGGGCGGCGCCACTGCATGGAGGCCTTAATGATCTCCGGCCGCTTCACGGTGTCGGCGAGCCGCGCGCCTTCGATGGTGCAGTCGGCCAAGCCGTCCGCGCCGATCCTGCAGGTGGCGTTCTGGCCAAAGGCAGCCGCCATCAACAGTGGGCGGCTCGCGCCCAGCTGACGCACCGAGACCCGGGTCCAGGCGGTCGGGGAACCGGACCCGGCGATGCACAGGCTGGCGCCGTCCGGAACATCGAGCACCGGTCCGTGCAGGACGGCGCCAGGCGCAGCGGTCGGGCCTTGGCAGGCATCGGCCGCCGCTGCGCTGGACACTGGCAAGGTCAGGCCCAGGGTCAATGCCGCGAGAATAAAGCCGAGTTTACGCATGGGGTCGCCCTTCGGGAGATTAACAAAGGTGAACGCCACTTGTTCCCGGCTCGTACCCATTGAGGCGCCGACGGCTGAGGAACCGGCACGGACGCGGCGGGTTTTCCTAGGGCAGCACAGCCGCGAGGAGACGACGATGGCCGAACGAGGCAACGACGGAATTCAGGGTGAAGGCAACTACGAAGCCGGCCGCCGCTTCCAGGACGCCGAGCACAAGTTCGTCGAAACCGCCCCGGTGGAGCAGAAGGCCCGCGAGGCGGCCGATGCGCTGGACGGACCCGAAGGCGAAGCGCTGGAAGCCGCCCGCAAGGCCACCGCCGATGGCCACAGTCTCCCAGAACACCGCACCAGCAGGGCCGAGACCGAGAAGCACCTGGACAGCGGCCTGGAAGAAACCTTCCCCGCCAGCGACCCGGTGTCGATCTCACCTGGCGCGGATTAGGTCAAGCCTGCATAGACTTGGCGGGGTCCGCTATCGGCCAGGAAGTAGCTGTGCGGCCTGTGGCTCAATTCGGGCATCTGGGGACATCGCTTGCCTTGGGCCCCAGGGCGGCTAAGCTTGGCCTAGGCTGATCTAACCGCCGGAATGAGGTTCCTCATGAGCGGAAGGCGAATTGGCGCGGTCCTCGCGGCCGTGATCGCGTTCGCCGGTTCGCGTGCCCCGGCCCTTGAACCCCCAGCAGCTCCGCCTCCCCCTCCTTACAAGGTCGGGGAAGTCCTGCCTTGCCTTGAGGATGGCCAGCGGGATGTTTGCCTGTTGCGGGTGTTTCTGCGTGAAAACGGGGAAAGGTGGCCGCTACAATGGTTCGAGGTCTTTTCTGATCCGAAGTTGGCCGCCGCGATCGGCATTGATGTGGACGCCCCACAAGCCAGCGGCGGTGAGTACGGTGCGTTGCTCGAAGCCTTGTCGCTTGATCGTAAGGGGTTGCCTCCGGAAGTCGCACTAAAGCCGTTTGATCGGCTGATCGTCGGTGATGCCGGTGATCGCTCTTACGGGGTGGAAACCGAGGCGTTGCTCCACTTGGTGGAGATGGGCCGAGATCCTGCCTATCCGGTGAGCCGTCCGCCAAGTCCTCGCCTGGTGCAAGCGGCTGAGGAACGACTGAGGGCAGCCGTGAGCCGGGACGCGCCGATCCTCCGTCCGGGCGACGTCGCCCCATATGTCAACCTGCTTATCCGATGGGGTGACAAGACCGGCGCCGACGAAGTCGACGCGCTGGCGTGGCGCGGTTACGACGAGCATCCCCTCGATGAAGAAGCCCTACGCGTAGAGCGGCTGGCGCGGCTAGGACACATTGACGTGGCGGCCCAAGCTGCGTTGGCGCTGAAGCTCGACACCTCTGATAACTCCGCGCAAGCCTTAATCCTGAACGCCTCCAGCGTCGAAGCACGGGAAACCGTCGCCCGGGAGGCGGAGCGGCAAGGCCGTACAGACATCGCCCTCGCGATGGCTCGGCGTTTGCTCGGCGACGCCTGCTTGGCCGGCGCCAATTCCCGACCAGAGCTATTTCAGTTTCGACGAGACCTTCCACTCATGCTCGATACGGCCAGTCCCGCGGAAGCGGGGCGTTGGACCGAATGCGTTGAAGCGCGCAGCGCTAAAGGAGACGAGAAAACGCGAACCGACGCCGCGTTGGCGGCCTTCCACGCCTGGCGGAAGTTGGGCCGCCCCGACCGCGCCCACCAAATTGCGGAGATGTGGCTCAAGCAGGACAGTTCGGGCAGTGCCGACTACGACTTTGAGCCGAAGGGCGCGGTCATATCCATGTTGCTTGCGGAAGGTCGTGTCGACGACGCCTGGGCGCTCGCCCCCGACCCCAACACCTTATTCAAGCTGGATAAAGATGCTCCCGGAAACGTCGATCGCATCTTAGGCAAGGTGGCCGCCTCAGACAGGTTTGCAGCTCTCTCTGAGTGCGTTGCGGCTCGACCTTTCAATCATGATCTGGGTCAGTGCGCGGATCGGCTTGAGGCGGCAGCGACGACGCCGGCCGACAAACTCAATGCGGCGCGCCTGGCTATTGGCGCCATTTGGTCCGACACCTCAAAGGAATACGGACCCTGGTCATACGAAACGCCGCCAAGCAGGACGCTGATAGAATCACGTTTCCAGATGGCGGCGCGTTTGCTGCGGGCAGCTGCGGACGCCGACCCGACAACCCTTCAGGCGACTCTCGAGGCCTATTCGGTACGAAACCTCGTGCGAATGTCGGTGGACTCCAGATTGATCGCCGAGCGGCGGATGGACGTCACGCGTTAGAGGCACGATTTAGGCCGGGCAGGTCGTAGGCACCCACGGCGCGTTGCGGCAAATATGACCGCGATTTAACCTGCATTCTCAAGGGTGTGTGACTAACCTTGGCCTATCAGGATCAAGGACGCCTCATCATGCAGCCCTCCCTTATCGCCGCGCTCGGCGCCGTCGCCGCGCTGGCCGTCTCGACCGGCGCCAGCGCCGCCAGCATCGAAATCAAGGACGCCGTCGCCCGGGTCACGGTCATTCCCGAAGCCCGGTCGGACGTGGCGGTGACCATCGTCAAGAACGACGCCCACCACCCGCTGCAGGTCTCGACCGGGCTGGACGGCCGCACCATCGTCGACGGCGGCTATCGGGGTGGGCTGTTCGGCGGCATCGGCAGCTGCAACTCATTTGGCGGCCACCCGGTGGTTCACGTGCGGGGTGTCGGCGACATCGGCTACGACGACATGGCCCAGGTGGTCGTGCACGTGCCGATGGACGCCAAGGTCGCCGGCGGCGGCGCGGTGTTCGGGACGGTCGGCCGCTCCAGCAGCCTTGATCTGGCCGCCGCGGGATGCGGGGACTGGACCGTCGCTGATGTCGGCGGGCGATTTGCTCTGTCCAACGCCGGGTCAGGCGATGTGCATGCCGGCACGGCCGGCCTGATCCACATCAGCACCTCAGGCTCAGGCGATGTCTCCACCCACGCGGTCAGCGGCGGGGTCGAGGCCGCCATCGCCGGATCCAGCAACATCAAAATCGCCTCGGTCTCCGGCCCGGTGAAGGTGCGGATCAGTGGCAGCGGCGATCTCAGCATCGATGGCGGCCAGGCCCCGGACCTGTCGGCCTCCATCGCCGGCTCCGGCGATGTCACCTTCCACGGCGTCGTCGGCAACCTGACGGCCTCCATCGCCGGGTCAGGCGACGTCAACGTCGCCCACGTGACCGGCGCGGTGAAGAAGGCGATCGTCGGGTCGGGGGATGTCAACGTCGGGGGGTGAGCGGATTTTAGATGGTTTGGACTAATCCCGACACGCTCTAATTTCTCAACCGATCCAGCGCTCCCTGCAGGATGTAAGCCGCCGCCGCCTTGTCGACCAGTTCGGCGCGGCGGGCTCGGGTGACGTCGGCTTCGCTGATCAGCATGCGGTTCACCGCGGCGCTGGACAGCCGTTCGTCCCAGTAGGCGATCGACAAGTCCTCCCGCAGGCGCAGCAGGTTGCGGCCGAACGCCCGCGCCGACTGGCAGCGCGGGCCCTCGGTCCCGTCCATGTTCACCGGCAGGCCGATGACGATGCCGTTGGCGCCGCGATGGGCCATCAGGTCGAACAGCCGCTGGGCGTCCTTGGTGAACTGGGCGCGGCGGATCAGTTCGATCGGGCTGGCGATGGTGCGGCTGACGTCTGAGACCGCCACGCCGATGGTCTTCTCGCCCAGGTCCAGGCCGAACAGCGGCGTCATCGGCTTCAGGACGCTGGGCAGGTCGATCAGATCGTGAATGGCCATGGCCTTGAGGGTCTGTCACCGCAGGCCGCCTCTTGTCAAAGCAAGGCGCGGGCGAGTAACCCCTGCTGCACGCGCCCCGACCCTGAAAGAGAGACCCATGGCCCTCACCGCGGCCGATATGAAGAAGATCGCCAGCCTGGCCCGCATCCGTGAACCGGAAGAGCGGCTGGAACCGCTGGCCAGAGAAATCTCCGGCATCCTCGACTGGATCGAGCAACTCGGCGAGGTCGACACCGACGGGGTCGAGCCGATGACCTCGGCGGTCGCGAGCAAGCTGACGATGCGCCAGGACGTGGTCACCGAGGGTGGCGACCCCGCAAGGGTGTTGTCCAACGCCCCGAAGACCGACCGCAACTTCTTCGTCGTGCCCAAGGTGGTGGAATAATGAGCGACCTGACCGGCCTGACCCTGAAGGCCGCCGCCGACGCCATCAAGTCCAGGTCGGTTTCCTCCGTTGAACTGACCAAGGCCTTCGTGGGCGCCATCGAAGGCGCGCGGCCGCTCAACGCCTACATCCTCGAGACACCCGAGAAGGCGCTGGCCATGGCCGCCGCCTCCGACGAGCGGATCGCCCGGGGCGAGGGCGGACCGCTTGAGGGTCTGCCGCTGGGCATCAAGGACCTGTTCTGCACCGAAGGCGTGCGCACGACCGCCTGCTCGAAAATCCTCGATGGGTTCAAGCCCACCTATGAGTCCACCGTCACCAGCCACCTGTGGCGCGACGGGGCGGTGATGCTGGGCAAGCTGAACATGGATGAGTTCGCCATGGGCTCGTCAAACGAAACCTCGGCCTATGGGCCGGTGGTCAATCCGTGGCGCTCGCGCGGGTCGAACCGCAAGCTGACCCCCGGCGGCTCGTCAGGCGGCTCGGCGGCGTCGGTGGCGGCGGACCTCTGCCTGGCGGCGACCGGCACGGACACCGGCGGCTCCATCCGCCAGCCGGCGAGCTTCACCGGCACGGTGGGCGTCAAGCCGACCTACGGCCGCTGCTCGCGCTGGGGCGTGGTCGCCTTCGCCTCGTCGCTGGATCAGGCCGGGCCGATCGCCAAGACGGTCACCGACGCGGCGATGCTGCTGCGCTCCATGGCCGGGCATGACCCGAAAGACTCCACCAGCCTGGATGTCGACACCCCCGACTTCGCCGCCTTCGTCGGCAAGTCGGTCAAGGGCCTGAAGATCGGCGTGCCGAAGGAATACCGGGTCGACGGCATGCCGGCCGAGATCGATGCGCTGTGGGAGCAGGGCGTCGCCTGGCTGAAGGACGCCGGCTGCGAGATCGTCGAGGTGTCGCTGCCGCACACCCGCTACGCCCTGCCGGCCTATTACATCGTCGCCCCGGCGGAGGCGTCGTCCAACCTGGCCCGCTACGACGGCATGCGCTATGGCCTGCGCGCGGACGCCAAGAGCCTGGTCGATGTCTATGAGATGACCCGCGCCCAGGGTTTCGGCGCCGAGGTGAAGCGGCGGGTAATGATCGGCACCTATGTGCTCTCGGCCGGCTACTACGACGCCTATTATCTGAAGGCGCTGAAGGTGCGCCGGCGCATCGCCGATGATTTCGAGCAGGCGTTCGAAAAGGTCGACGCGCTGCTGACCCCCACCGCGCCGTCGGCCGCGTTCGGCCTGGGCGAAGCCAGCGCCGATCCGGTGGCCATGTATCTGAACGACGTCTTCACGGTGCCGGTGAACCTGGCCGGTCTGCCGGGCATCAGCGTGCCGGCCGGGCTGGACGGGCAGGGCCTGCCGCTGGGCCTGCAGATCATCAGCCGGCCGCTGGACGAAGGTACGCTGTTTTCCCTCGGCGGCGCCCTGGAGCAGGCGGCGGCGTTCAAGGACAAGCCGGAGAAGTGGTGGAGCTGATTTGATTCCTTCTCCCTCTTGCGGGAGAAGGTGGCTCGCGAAGCGAGACGGATGAGGGGTCGCGCAGACCCCTCGGATAGGCTGTTTGCAGGAAACTCGATAGGCCGGCGAGACCCCTCATCCGGCCCTTCGGGCCACCTTCTCCCGCACGGGGAGAAGGGGTCCGTTGGATAGCCTTACTCCTTGATCGCCGCCAGGTCGGCCGCGATCGACGCGAGCTTGGCGTCGTCGATCTGGGCTTGCGGATACTGGGAGATGTTGCGGATGCTCATCCCCTTGATCATGTCCAGGCCGTCATAGGTGAGCAGGGCCGGCAGGTCCTTGGCGAGCACCGCGTGGGCGCCGGGATCGGCCAGCAGGTCGCTGATCGGCCAATCGACCGATGGCGCGCCGGTCTTGGCGGCGGGCGTGTTCACGTCCGGCGTGGGCGTTTGCGCGAAAGTCGCGCCCGCCGAAGCCGCGCCGAGGGTCAAGGCCGCAAGGCCGATGATGATGGATTTACGCATGAAGGTGTCCTCCCCGACAGGGACTGGTTGATCAAACGATCACACAAGCCGGTTTCCGCCTACCCGACAAGCCCCCGCAAGGTGACAATTCGTTTATGTGTCCCCAAATCATCTAACTTCACCTGACCGTTTTACCCGCCGCGGACGCGGTGTATGAGCAGCCCATGACCGAACACCCCGCCAAACTGATTGAAGGCCGCACCGGCGCTTGGGAAATCGTGCTTGGACTGGAAGTCCACGCCCAGGTCGTCTCGAACGCCAAGCTTTTCTCCGGCGCGGCGGTCGGCTTCGGCGCTGGGCCCAACGAGCAGGTCAGCCTGGTCGACGCGGCGATGCCCGGCATGCTGCCGGTGATCAACGGCCACTGCGTCGAGCAGGCGGTGAAGACAGGCCTCGGCCTGAAGGCGCAGATCAATCGCTGGTCCCGGTTCGACCGGAAGAACTACTTCTTTCCGGACCTGCCGCAGGGCTATCAGATCAGCCAGTTTGCTCACCCCATCGTCGGCGAAGGCGAGGTCGTCGTGGAGCGGGAGGACGGCTCGACCTTCACCGTGCGGATCGAGCGGCTGCATCTGGAGCAGGACGCCGGCAAGTCCATCCACGACATGGACCCCGACTACACCTACATCGACCTGAACCGCGCCGGCACCGCGCTGATGGAGATCGTTTCCAGGCCGGACATGCGCTCGTCGGAAGACGCCGCGGCCTACGTGAAGAAGCTGCGCACCATCCTGCGCTACATCGGCACCTGCGACGGCGACATGGAAAAGGGCAACCTGCGCGCCGACGTGAACGTCTCGGTATGCCGCCCCGGCGCCTACGAGAAGTTCCGCGAGACGGGCAGCTTCAGCTGCCTGGGCACGCGCTGCGAAATCAAGAACGTCAACTCCTACCGCTATATCCAGCAGGCGATCGAGTACGAGGCGCGCCGGCAGATCGAGATCATCGAGGACGGCGGCAAGATCGCCCAGGAGACGCGGCTGTTCGACCCGACCAAGGGCGAGACCCGCTCCATGCGCTCGAAGGAAGATGCGCATGAATATCGCTACTTCCCCGACCCGGATCTGCTGCCGCTGGAGCTCGACCCGGCCTGGATCGAAAGCCTGAAAGCCTCGCTGCCGGAACTGCCGGACGACAAGAAGGCGCGCCTGCAGAGCCAGTACGGCCTCTCGGCTTACGACGCCGGCGTGCTGATCATCGAAAGCCCCCGCGCGGACTTCTTCGAGAAGGCCGCCGCCGGTCGCGACGCCAAACTGGTCGCCAACTGGATCACCAACGGCCTGCTCACCCGCCTGGCCGAGGCGGACCTCGAGATCGACGCCAGCCCGATCCCCGCCGCCGACGTCGCCGGCCTGGTGGGGTTGATCGAGGACGGCACCATCTCATCGAAGATCGCCAAGGAGGTGTTCGACCACATGTGGGCGGGCGAGGGCGCGCCGGCCGACATCGTCGAGAAGCACGGCCTGGTCCAGGTCACCGACACCGGCGCCATCGCCGCGGCGGTGGACAGGATCATCGCCGCCAACCCTGACAAGGCCGAGGCGGTGAAGGAGCGGCCTCAGGCGATCGGGTGGTTCGTCGGCCAGGTCATGCGCGAGACCGGCGGCAAGGCCAACCCGGCCGCGGTGAATGAGATCCTGAAGCAGAAACTCGGGGTGGCGTGACGCGCGGCTAGTAGCCGTCGCCCGCAACCACCTCAAAAATCAGCCCGCTGGCGATGGCGGCCAGGACGAAATCGCCGCCGCTGCGATACCAGTAGTAGCCCGGCGGCGGGCGGCGCAGATGGTAGCGGTAGTAGTCGCCGACCACATAGCCTCGCTCCGCCGGCGGCAGGAACTGGCCGCGGCGAAAACGCCCGGGAGGCGCGTGGCCAAAGTCTTCGAAACCCTCACGATACCGCGGCGCGCCATAGCCCGGCGCCGAACCATAGCCTGGAGGGCGGCCGTATCCCGGTGGTGGCCCGGGGCGCGGGCCGCCGCCGTAGCCTGGAGGCGGCGCGCCTCGCGGCGCGGAGCCGCCATAGCCCCCTGCGGGTCCGCCGTAGTGGCCATGCCCGCCATCGTGGCCGCCATGGCGCCCATGGTCGTCCGCGACGGCGGCGACCGGGACGGCCATCGCCGCAACCATCAGGGCGATCATCAGCGACTTCATGCGAGGACCTCCCTTCAAAGCTGCGGCGAGCGGCGTGTTTCCACACGCGCCGCTGGCCTGGGTTTCCATCTTGCGCGATCCTCCATCAGCGCGCCTGAACCCGCGCTGAACGAGGAAAGCGGTCATCTTTCGCCTTGCCGCTCCAGCGTCGGGGCGATCATTGTAGCCGGCGCAGCTTAAGGAGACCAACATGACCCAGCCGATCAAAGTCTACTACTGGCCCACGCCCAACGGGCACAAGGTGACGATCGCGCTGGAAGAAATGGGTCTCCCATACGAGATCGTTCCGGTGAATATCGGCCGGGGCGAACAGTTCGAGCAGGACTTCCTGGCCATCAGTCCCAACAATCGCATGCCCGCCATCGTCGATCCGGACGGGCCGGGCGGCTCGCCGATCTCCGTATTCGAGTCCGGCGCCATCCTGCAGTACCTGGGGCGCAAGAGCGGCAAATTCTACGGGTCGGACGAAAGGTCGCGGGTGAAGGTCGAGGAATGGATGTACTGGCAGATGGGCGGTCTGGGACCCATGGCCGGCCAGCGCAACCATTTCCGAAACTATGCGCCGGGCATCATCCACGACCAGCGGCAGGTGGCCTATGGCGCCATCCGCTACACCAACGAGGTCGAGCGGCTCTATGGCGTGCTCGACAAGCAGCTCGCGGGCCAGGATTTTGTCGCCGGCGACTATTCCCTTGCCGACATGATCACCTGGCCCTGGGTGAACCCGCGCAGCAACGCCAGCCTGGTCGGCGAAGACTTCCCTAATCTTCAGGCCTGGCACGCCCGCGTCGGCGAGCGGCCGGCGGTGAAGCGGGCGCTGGAGGCGGCCGGCCCGGCGGTGCGCAGCAGCCTGCAGTCCAATACACCTGAGGGCGACAAGGCGCGCTCGGTGTTGTTCGGGCAACGCGCACGGAAATGACGCATTAAGCTCCGCGCAACATTTTCTCAAAATTAACTCAAGTAAACCCCGCGTATACAGGAGGTATTCGCGCGAATTCTATATGTTAATAATGGATAACTTTGGGCTTAACTATATTTTCAATACCTCTGTTCTTTTATGTCCCCACAAGGCGAGAACGCCTTCGCGCTCGCTTGCGTGTTGATCGAATGATGGGGACTTTTGTGATGATCCAAGTCAACGTTGAGCCGCCGGCCATGGCCGGCCTGCCGCTCCCGGCGCCCGAAGCCTCGGGCGACGAGTTGTTCCGCATGGGCCTGTTGTACTCCACCGGTCAGGGCGGCGCGCCGCTGGACTATGTGTCGGCGCACATGCTGTTCAACCTGGCGGCCATGCGCGGCTCGCTCGAGGCCAAGATCTACCGCAAGGAGATCAGTCAGGAGATGGCCTCCGGCGATATCGCCGAAGCCCAACGCGCCGCCCGCGAATGGTTGTCGCACGGCTGATGCGTCTGACTCCGCGCCGGTCATTTGATCGCCGCGGCCGATACATAGGACGATGGGCCCAGGGCGTAGTTGAACCCCAGGTCGACCGGCGCGACATCGCGAATATATTGCTGAACGAACAGTCCTGCCTTGGAGATGGTCGAGCGGGGCACATAGACCACGTCGAACCGCCGCAAGGGCACGGCGTCGACGCTTCCGGGGTTCTTGGCCCCGCGCCTCAGATCGGCGGTGCGCATCATGGCGCGGCCGTCGGACCCGCGGCGGATGATGACCACCTGGTTCTGTTTGGCCGAGGTCTTGAAACCGCCAGCCATGATCACCGCCTGCAGGGCGTTGATGTCGCCGGGCATGTCGTAGACGCCCGGCTTGTCCACCTCGCCGCCGACGAACACCCTCAGCGGCGCCGCCTTCACATTGATGATCACCTCGGGCCTGAGCAGCTGGCTTGAATAGGCGCGGGCGATGATCGCCTCGGCCTCGTTGACCGACCGGTCTGCGACCATCATCGGCGGCAGCAAGGGCAGGCTGATCCGCCCGTCCGGCTGCACGATCACGGTCTTGGTCAGTTCCGGCGCCGAGGGGGTCTGCACCTCCAGCTCATCGCCCGGATAGAGCCGATAGCGCGGCTCGTCATTGCTCCAACTGGCGTAGCCGATGTTGGGGAAGTCCTCATCCGCCTGCGGTCCCATCGCCATCGTGGGCATGTGCATCGGCGCGCAGGCGGCGAGGGCCAGGCTGAGGCCCAGGACGGCGGCGACGGCTGGGCGGAGGGACATCGGCGGTTCCGAAAGGCGGGATGGGTGACGATGGTCGAAGGGTTAATGAAAATGGGTAACCAAGCGTTAAAGTCCGGCGGGCGAGGTTGTCCCACGACCGCTCCGGTCATGGACTCGCATGGCGTTTAACAGTTTCAGCTCAGGGCCCGATGTGGTCACGCCGTTCCGGCGGGGCGAGGAGGCGCGCGTGCGCCCGCGCTATACCCCCGGCGACATCGCAACCCTGTTGTGGCGCGAACGCGGGCTGATGCTGGTGGTGTTCCTGGGCATTCTGGCCCTCGGCGTCGCGGCGGCCTTCACCCTGCACACCCAGTATTCGGCCCAGTCCAGCGTGCTGGTCAGGCTTGGCCAGGAATATGTCTATCAACCGCCGGCGGGCGATGCGGCGCGGGGCGCGGTCCCGGAGTCCGACGCGGTGGTGCAGTCGGAAGTCGAGATCCTCTCCAGCGCCCAGCTCAAGCAGCAGGTGATCGAGAAGATCGGCCTGCCGCGCCTCTATCCCAAGCTCGGCGCCGGCTATGACGCCGCCGCGCCGGAA
>Ga0302317_10001023_pt1 | contig 21699 bp, 19 predicted proteins | sample III_Palsa_N3_3_FD_200450 | JGI IMG/M metagenome (GOLD analysis project Ga0302317, IMG submission 200450) | Peat permafrost microbial communities from Stordalen Mire near Abisko, Sweden - III_Palsa_N3_3 | ecosystem: Environmental > Terrestrial > Soil > Palsa > Peat permafrost | place: Sweden...
AGCCTTCCCCGGAATGGCCGCCGGGTCGGCCCACGCATCGACCTTTTCGAGGCTTGCTCGGCATTCACTCGCGTTGCGGCCTGCACACTCGCGCTGTCACCGTAATTTGTGACCCGCTATCCGAAGGCTTCAGACATTTCGTCACCTCCATGCCTGCTCCGGTTGCTTCCGGCTGGAGCATTTGCCGGGTGGGGCTTTCACCCACTGGAAAGCGCCGCCTTTTCACGGCGCACGCCAATTGCAGTCTTTCACGACAGACTGCTTTTGAGCATCCCGATTCGACGGGCCGCCCAGCGCTCTCGCGCGTTCGGAGTGATGTATCTGGGAAGTTGACCAAAAGCTTGTGCCCGATGGTCGCCATGAGCGGAGTTCGGTTGCTGATCAACGGAGTTGGAGGGATGTTGGAAGATTACACAGCCGAATTTCGAAAACGCGTTCTTCAGCGGGCCGCTGAGCGCAATGACCTGGACGTCGTCGCCCGCGAGTTTGGTCTTTCGCCCGACCTCGTCTTTCGATGGCTGAAAGACGACACCGAAAGCGGACCATCGCCCGGTGAACAGCTGTCAGCGACCGGGAGGCCGCCCGTGGAGCACGCTTCGGCCGTGACCAAAAGCAGCGCGCCAGCACAGGACGGCGCCTCGGGCATCATCATCTTGGTCGCACTCTGTCTCTTCGCACCGATGCTGCTGATGTTTGCCGCGGGGTCGGTGCGCCTGAGCGCAGAGGCCCAGCGCATCTGCTTGCCGATATTCATCCTGTTCGGTTGTGTCCAATTTGCATGGCTCTTGAGCCGCATCAGGCGCAGTGCCAAGAGGCGCAATGTGGATCTCTCAGTCGGCAGGCTCGTTGGACTTGCCTATGTCTGCTTGCTGCTGAGCGGTATCTCGACCTTCATGCTTGCGGTTGCAACGACTGCAATTGCCCATCGCTTCGTCAGCAGGCCCGTCGAGGTTCGGACGACGGTGACGGCTCGGTATGTCTACCGCGGCAAGAATACGTCCTATTGCTTGGCGACGCCGACCTTCGATTCGCGCATCAAACCTTTCGACTGGTGTACCGACGAGGCCACGTTCAGGCGTGCAAGGAAGGGGGAACCGATCGTCTTGCATGGCTCTACGTCCTGGTTCGGCTTCATGCAAGGAGACTTCGTGCTGCAGCCGGACGCTGCGAACTGAATCGCACCCATGGCCGCCATCGCTGATGTCGGCTTCTGTGCGATGCCGTTGAAGTGGTGAGCGCCAGCAATGGGTCGACAGCTGCCGGCCAAGCCGCCGGACAGCGGCCGTTCAAGCGACCGGGCGGGCAGGAGCACGTTCAAACGCTTCCGACGGCGGTGCACAGCCCCTGTTTTTCGCCGCTGAACGCCTCGGATGACTGCAGCGCCCCGACAGCCGACATCGTCCCGCGTCTTTGATCTGAGCCAGGCTGATCCTCGTGGAAATTCACACCAATCGCAACAGCGCAGACCGGAACGACTGCTACGCCTTTAGACCCGCCATTCACCCTGGGGGTCGGAGGACTCGCGCTGCATCTCAGAAAGCCGCGTCCTCGCCAGCAAAAAAGCGCGGATTTATGCCAGCGCCAACACTGAGCGACGTATAGCAGTCGCTGGTCGGACCGCAGTCCGGCCCTTAAGTCAAAATGCCGTGGCCAGACGGTTAAGGCGAGGCCGGTCCCCGGGATATCAACGGCCCGGCGGCGACAGTCCGACTAAGGATTGGAGCCATGGACACATCAAGCCGCGAAGTGTCCATATTGAGCAAACGTTCAACGACACATCGCCCTCTCCAAGTCCTTGATCAGCCGACGCGGGCATGTGTCCACATCTAGAGCAACGCGCTAATATTGTTCAGCAGCTGAGCCGGCTGACTGCACCCACGAAAGCCCGCCGCCCGGCGGGCTTTTTCGTCGCCGGCGCTCAGCGCGTGAACTTGCTGTCCGACCCGATGATGGACAGGTCGGTGTAGTCCAGCCCGGTGTGGCTGGCGGCGCTGAACGAGACCTCGAGGCCGCCGATGTCGTAGCGGTGCAGTGTCTCCAGCGCCGCGCGCAGCTTCTCGCGCGTCGGGTTCTTGCCCGCACGCCGCAGCCCTTCGACCAGCACCTTGGCGCCGGCGTAGCCCTCCAGCATGGCCGGCGTGACGCGGTCGTCGCCGCTCGCCGCCTTCTGCAGCTCGCGCGCCTCCTTGACCATGGGCGAGGCCAGCGACCGCTCGTAAGGGAACACCTGCGTGACGATGGTGCCAGCGGCGTTGTCGCCCAGCGCCTTGATGAAACCGTCGGACGCGTTGTTCGACAGCGTGACGATCTGCGCATGCGAGCCCGTGGCGCGGATCGCCTTGACGCCGTTGACGACCGCGCTGCCGGAGCCCAGGAACAGGATCGCCTGCGGGTTCTGGGCAGTGACGGCGGCCTGGATCTTGGTGAAGTCGGGCTTCTCGCGGTCGTAGGTCTGCGTGAACAGCGGCGCGCCGTTGACCTGCGCGAAGGCGTCGAGCGCGCCCTTGACGGCGTCCGTGCCGAACGAATCGTTGACCTGGACGATGCCGATGTGCGTGAGACCCACGAGGCTCAGGTGCCGGATCGCCCGGTTGGCCTCGTGCTGGTAGCTGGCGCGCACGTTGAACACCCAGGGGTTCACCGGCTTGTGCAAGACCATCGCGCCGGTCGACGGAGCGATCAGCGGCACGCCGAATTCCGACAGCAGCGGCAGGATGGCCTGGTTGTGCGGCGTGCCGCGCGTGAGGAACAGCGCCAGCACCTTCTTCTTCGTGATCAGCTCGCGCGCGTTGGCCGCGGCGATCGCCGGCTCGAACTTGTCGTCCATAGCCACCAGCGTGATCGGCTCGCCTTTGATGCCGCCGCCGGCGTTGACGTGGTCGATCCAGAGCTTGGCGCCGGCCGCCGTCTCCTTGACGCCGGAGGCGACGGGGCCGCTGAAGTCGGCCGTCTGGCCGATGAGGATGTCGGCGTGCGCCAGTGTGCTGGCGATCAACGCGAGCGCTGCAAGGCCTTTCGGCCAGAAACGATGCACCATTTGTCTCCCCGTCCGGCGAAAGCCGGTACCACGGGGAGTATGCGCGCGCCGCTGCCGGCGCGCGAGCCTCAGGCGACGGCGACCGAGCTCAGCGAGATGCCGGCCAGCATCTGCTGGAAGCGGCTGGTGCCGGTGGCGCGGGTCGCGGCGACCGGACGGCAGCGGTTGGCGCCGACGTTGGCACGCACGCGCAACGCGGCGGCGCCGCGGATGGCGCTGACCGTGACGACATCGCGCGAATCGATCAGGAAGGACTCGCCGGCGCCCAGCACGACGTCGTTGCGGTCGCCTTCGACCGTCACCCAGACGAAGCCCTGGGTCACCTCCAGGCGCGAGTCGCAGGCGTCGCGCAGGCGGGCGACTTCGTCGTCGGCCAGGTTCAGTTGAGCGCGTTGGGCGTTGAGCAGCATGATCGTTCTCCGTTCTAAGGAAGTGCCCCTATTCCGCAACCGCATCCGTCTCCGCTCATTCGGAGGAGCTCACCTGTCGCTTCGGGGTAGGAGAATCATCGGGCTTTCCCGGATAAGAATCCAACGTTCAATTGGCATGGCGACCATTCCGAAACCGCATCAGTGACCCGCCTTGGTGCAGCGGCCTTTACGCGATTTTTATGCCGGCCCGGCGACACTGCCCGACTCCCGGATAATGATTCTCCCCATGGATACCGCACACCGCCGGCAGGCCCTCCTGCCGCTCACCCTCGGCGCCGTCGGCGTCGTCTACGGCGACATCGGCACCAGCCCGCTGTACACGATGTCGACGATCTTCGGCCCCGAGGGCGGCGTTCCGCTCGACGCCGCGCACCTCATTGGCGCCGCGTCGACGATCTTCTGGGCGCTGATGCTGGTCGTCACGCTCAAGTACGTGCTGCTGATCCTGCGCGCCGACAACCGCGGCGAGGGCGGCATCATGGCGCTCACCGCGCTGGCCACGCAGGCCGCCGGCGGCACCGCCAAGCGCCGCGCCTTCCTGCTGCTGCTGGGCCTGTTCGGCGCGGCGCTGTTCTACGGCGACAGCGTGATCACGCCGGCGATGTCGGTGGTGAGCGCGGTCGAAGGCCTGGAGGTCGTCCAGCCGGGCCTGAAGCGCTTCGTGCTGCCGATCGCCATCGGCGTGCTGATCGGGCTCTTCCTCATGCAGCGCAAGGGCACGGCCGTCGTCGGCAAGCTGTTCGGCCCGATCATCGTGCTATGGTTCGTCCTGCTGGCCGCCACCGGTGTCCAGCAGATCGCCGCCCACCCCGCCATCCTCGAGGCGTTCAACCCGCTGCGCGCGCTGCATTTCCTCGTCGAGCGCGGTCCGCTCGTGTTCGCGGCTGTCGGGGCGATCGTGCTGGCGCTGACGGGTGCCGAGGCGCTCTATGCCGACATGGGCCACTTCGGCAGCAAGCCGATCCAGCTCGCCTGGCTGGGCCTGGTGCTGCCCGCGTTGACGCTCAACTACCTCGGCCAGGCGGCGCTGCTGATCCGCGACCCGAAGGCGCTGGACAACCCGTTCTTCCACCTGTTCCCGCAGGACTGGCTGATCCCGGTCGTGGTCCTGGCGACGATGGCGACCGTGATCGCTTCGCAAGCTGTGATCTCGGGCGCGTTCTCGATGACTCGCCAGGCGATCCAGCTGGGCTTCCTGCCGCGCATGCAGGTCGTGTTCACGTCGGCCAAGGAGGCCGGCCAGATCTACCTGCCGCGCGTCAACTGGATCCTGCTGGTCGCCGTGATCCTGGCAGCCATCGGATTCGGCAGCTCCGCGGCGATGGCCTCGGCCTACGGCATCGCGGTGACGGTGACAATGCTGATCACGACCATGCTGACCTTCTTCGTCGTGCGCAACCTGTGGGGCCTGCCGCGCTGGCTGGCGTGGTCGGGCACCGGCGTGTTCTTCGCGTTCGACCTGCTGCTGGTCACGTCGTGCTCGATCAAGTTCGTGCAGGGCGGCTGGTTCCCGATCGTGATGGGCGTGTGCATCTTCACCGTGATGTCGACGTGGAAGCGCGGCCGCGAATTGCTGATCGACTCGATCCGCCAGGACGACCCCGAGCTGCTGCCGTTCATCCAGTCGCTGGCCGAGCACGTCGAGCAGCGCGCGCCGCGCACGGCCGTGTTCATGGTGGCCAACCCGGACACCGTGCCGCAGGCGCTGATGCACAACCTCAAGCACAACTGCGTGCTGCACGAGCAGAACGTGATCCTGTCGGTGGTGTTCCACGAACGCGCCTACGTCGAGGGCGAGGAGGCCGTCGTCGTCACGCCGCTGGCCGACGGCTTCTGGCGCGTGTGCATCAACTACGGCTTCATGAACCTGCCCGACATCCCCAAGGCGCTGCAGATCTGCGAGTCCCACGGCATCGACCTGGAGCCGATGCGCACCAGCTACTTCGTCAGCCGCGAGACGGTCGTGCCCACGCGCGGCGACGGCATGTGGCAATGGCGCGAACGCCTGTTCGCGGCGATGTCGCGCAACGCGGGCAGCGTGGTCGAGTTCTTCAAGATCCCCAACAACGCGGTGATCGAACTGGGCACGCGCGTGCAGATCTGAAGGCGGTCGCGCGATTCGAGACATGCTGCGCTCAACCCGGGATGGGCAAGGTCGATATATGAACCATGTCTCTCCCGAACAAGATCGCGGCCATGCGTCTGCGCCGCGCTTCGTTGTGCGCGCTGCTCGCGGGCAGCGCGACGGCAACGCTCGCCGACCCCGCCGACTACGTCTTCACGCCCTACACCGACATCGGCAAGTGGCAGCTCGCGTACGACCTGGGCACCGAGCACGACCGTGACGGCTCGCGCGAGACGCAGCAGGTGCTGAGCATCGGCGGTGCGCCCGTCGCGCGCTGGTACGCGTCGGTCTACGCGGCCTGGGCGGCGGAGGACGGCGGCCGCTTCGGGCCCGATGAGTGGTCGTGGACCAACCACCTGCAGCTGACGACGCCGGGCGCAGGCCCGGTCGACGTCGGCCTGCTGTGCGAGCTGTCGCGCCCGCATGATCGCGAGGAAGGCCGCCTGGGCGTCAGTTGCGGCCCGACGCTGCAGATGGACACCGACGACCTGCAGCTCAACTTCAATCCGCTGCTGGACAAGCAGATCGGCGCCGGGGAGCCCGAGAAGCTCGCGCTCGGCTACCAGTGGCAGGTCAAGGGCATGGTCGCGCACGGCATCGAGCTCGGCGCGCAGGGCTTCGGCTCGGTGGGGACGTGGAACCACTGGTCGCCCGCGTCGCAGCAGCAGCACACCGCCGGTCCGGCGATCTTCCTCAAGACCAACGCGTTCGGCGGCCCGATCCGCGTCGATGCGGCGTGGCTGTCCGGCATCGGCGACGGCTCGCCCCGCAACACGATTCGACTACGACTGGAACACGAGTTCTGACTTGCATCGCGCGGTGTCCATCGCGCGGTGTCAGGTCTTGCACTGCAACGCAATCGTTGGTGTCAGGTCTTGCAATGCAACGTTGCAGTGCAAGACCTGACACCGTTGCACTGCAAGACCTGACACCGAACGTGTAGCGCTAGTGCAGCAGGTGGACGCCGTCGGTGTCGCCGGCGGTGCGGCGCATGCCCCAGCTCGTCGACCAGGCCGAGAACTCGCCGACCGGCATCGGTCGGCCCATGTGATAGCCCTGAGCCTGGTCGCATTTGAGATCGCGCAGCAGGTTCCAGGCCTCGGCGGTCTCGACGCCTTCGGCCACGACCACGATGCCCAGGTTGTGCGCGAGATCGATCGTCGAGCGCACGATCATCTCGTCGTCGCGGTCGCTCTGCATGTTGCGCACGAAGGACTGGTCGATCTTCAGCTCGTCCACCGGCAGCCGCTTCAGGTAGGCGAGCGACGAGTAGCCGGTGCCGAAGTCGTCGATCGACAGCTTGAAGCCCATCGCGCTCAGCGCGTCCAGCGTGGCGAGCGCGCGTTGCGGGTCGTCCATGATCGCGCTCTCGGTGATCTCGAGGCAGAACGCCGCAGCCGGCACGCCATGGCGCGCCAGCAGCGCGCCGAACTTCTGCGGCAGGTCCATGTCCAGCAGGTCGCGCGTCGACAGGTTGACCGACAGCCGCAACTGCAGCCCTTCGTCGGCCAGCGACAGCCAATGGCGCGCTGCTTCCTCGAAGACCCACATCGTCAGGTGACGGATGAAGCCGGTCTGCTCGGCGAACGGGATGAACTGCACCGGCGGCACGAGGCCGCGCGTCGGATGCTGCCAACGCACCAGCGCCTCGGCACCGACGACGCGGCTGTCCTCCAGCGCCAGCTTGGGCTGCAGGTACAGGCGCAGCTCGTGGCGCTCGACGGCCTGGCGCAGCTCGGAGATCAGCGTCAGCGTCTGCGCGCTGGTCGCGTCGATCGCCGGGTCGTACGTGACCGGCCCGTTGTTGCGGCGCTTGGCCGCGTACATGGCCATCTCGGCGCGCACCAGCAGCGCGTCGTCGTCCTCGGCGTGCTGCGGCCAGCAGGCGATGCCGATGCCCGCGCCCATGTCGACGCGGTGCTCGCCGATCACCAGCGCCTGCTCCAGCGCCTGCTCGATGCGCAGCGCGACGGCCTGCGCCTGCTGCGCGTCGGCGTGGCGCAGCAGGATGCCGAACTCGTCGCCGCTCAAGCGCGCCACGACATCGCCCTCGCGCGCCAGCGCGCGCCCGAGGCGCTCGGCGATGCCCACCAGCACCTGGTCGCCGACGCTGTAGCCCAGCACGTCGTTGACGTGCTTGAAGCGGTTCAGGTCCAGCATGATGACGGCGACCGAGCCCTCGGTGCCATCGGCCAGCTTCGCATCGGTCGCATCGCGCATCGCGACGCCGACGGCCTCGCGGAAACGCGCGCGATTGGGCAGGCCGGTGAGGCTGTCCCAGTAGGCCAGGCGCAGCACCTGGGCCTGGTTCTCGGCGATGTTGGTGCGCATGCGCTCGAACGATTGCGACAGCGCGCCGATCTCGTCCTCGCGCGTGAGCCCGCGCATGGGCGTCGCATAGTCGCCCGCGCCCAGCCGCTCGGCGGCGTCGGCCAGGCCGCGCAGCGGCGTGGTCACGCGGCGCGCGGTGAGCACGCAGCCGACCGCGAAGACACCGATGGCAGCCAGCGCGATGAGGACCAGCGTCCACTGCAGGTCGGACGGCAGCCGCACGGCGTCGCCCACCGACAGCGAGATCAGCGCGAGCACGCCGGCGGACAGGCTGCGGTCGGCGCCGAGCGGCACCGCGTGCACGCCCAGCTCGTCGCCCTGCGCGGGCACCGACACCATGGTCGTGCCGGCCGCGCCGACGCCCCACGCGTTCTCGGCGAGGTCGTTGGCGCTTGATCTGTCGAGCGCGGTCATGCTGACGGCCCAGGGCTCGCGTCCGGTGGCGCGCGACAACAGCGTCAGGTCGAGCCCGGACAGCCGCTTCATGTCGCTCTTGAGCGTGTCGTCCAGCGGGAAGGCGATCAGGATCCAGCCGATCAGGCGCGGCGCCTTCAACGGCACCAGCACGGCCTGGTAGGGCTGGCCGCCGACCAGCGCGATCTCGCTGGCCGAGCCGCTGGTCGGGTTCTGCGACTTCAGGTGCGCGATGACGGGCGCGATGTCGGGCGCGTTGCCGGCCGAGGCGCGGTGCAGCACCGTGCCGTCCAGGCCCAGGTAGCCGACCTCCGTCGCGCCGACGCGCCGGCGCAGGTTGTCGAGCGCGGAGACGGTGGTGTTCTCGTCGCCCTCGAACAGCGTGGTGCGGAAGCCGAAGTCGGCGGCGGTCACCGCGGCGATGTCGGACACCGCATGCACCCGCCGATCGAGCAGCGTCTGCAGCAACTGCTCGCCTTCGACCAGGCGCGCCGGCAGCTCGCTGTGCGCGTGGCGCGACAGGCTGATGCGCAGCGAGGCGAAGCTGACGAGCTGCACCGCCAGCAGCAGCGCCAGGAACAGCCCGATGATGCGGGCGCCGAGGGATTTCCGCCAAGGGCGGTCCAGCGAGATCACTTCGCCATTCCGCCCGGGCCGAGCTTGACGCGTTGCTCGACGTCGCCCGCGGCCACGGTCAGCGGCAGCAGCTGCGGCGGCGTGGTCTCGGCCAGCGAGGCGTGCCACACGTGCATCTGGTAGTTGCCCGGCGGCACGTCGGCGACCTGCGCGTGGCCCGTCGCGGCGCTGCGGGCCCACAGCGGCGTGTCGGTGACGACCACCCACGCGATCATGCTGTCGTGGATGTTGCAGCCGAGCACGGCGACGCCGGGCTTGTCGAACACGATGGGCGTGTGCGGGACGCCCGCGTAGAGCTTGATCTGGAAGGTCTTGGCCGGCGAGTACGAGTAGACGTGGTGCTTGACCGTGTCCTGGTTCGGAAACAGCACCGGCGTGCCCACCGTCACCACGGTCACGGGCGGGTTGAACTGCAGGTCCTTCTGCGCGATCTGCGCGCCGGCCATCGGCTTGACCGGCAAGGGCGCGCCGACCGGCTCCAGCATCACGACGGCATCGGTCAGCGCATGGCCCGCGGCGTCGGTGAAGACGACGTTGACGTTGGCGGCCTGCGCCGCGGCGGCGTCGAGCAGCAAGGCGGCGAGGAATGCGAGACGGACCAGCATGAGCGGCGGGATTCCAGGGTTGCGCGCGCGCCTGCCGCGTCCGGGAGACGCCAGGCGGTTCGTGCTTTCGAGGGTATCGGCACGAACCGGCCGGTCCTGAAGCGGGTGGCTACGCGTGGGCGCCGGCCGCGAATTCCGTCACGGCGCGGGCCCTGCCGGGCTGCGCCAGCGTCACGCCATCACGCCAGTTCGAGCGCTGAAATGCGACGCCGGCCGGCGTTCTTGGACGCGTAGAGCGCCTGGTCCGCGCGGCGGAACACGAGGTCCAGATCCATGCGCGGATCGGCCCTGAACGTGACGATGCCGGCCGAGAAGCCCACGCGTGTGAGCTCCTTGTCGCCGCTCGCGAACACGCGCGCGCCGAGGCGCTCCTGCAGCTCCTCGACGCGCTCGTGCGCGGCGATGTCGTCGGTGTCGGCCATCACGACGCAGAATTCCTCGCCGCCGTAGCGGCAGCTGAGGTCGTGCGCGCGGAAGCCGTCGCGCACCAGGTCGGCGAAGCCCTCGAGCACGAGGTCGCCCATTTGGTGGCCGTAGACGTCGTTGACCTTCTTGAAGTGGTCGAGGTCGATCAGGATCACGACGATGCGGTCGCCGCGGCGCGAGGCCATCGATACCAGTCCCGGCAGCGCCTCGCCGAGATAGCGGCGGTTGTAGAGCCCGGTCAGCGCGTCGCGGTTGGCGAGCTCGCGCAGCGATTCCTGCAGCCGCTCGACCTCGCGCAGCCGCTGCTCCAGCAACAGGTTCTTCTGCACGATGGCGGCCTCGGCCGTCTCGGCGATCGCGCGCTCGCGGCGCGCGGGCTCGATATCCATGCGCGCCAGGTGCGTCTGGTGGTCGACGTGCAGGTCGATGTGGCGCACCTCGGCCGACTTCTGCGCGAGGTCGTTGCGCATCGTGACGACCTGGCACTGCAGCTCGTAGGCGCGCTGGTAGTTGCCGACCTGCGCCTGCAGCCGTGCCGTCAGGTCGAGGCAGGCCTGCACGCCCAGCTTGTGCGTGTTGCGCGGGATCAGCCGGCAGCCCGCCTCGCCGACCTGCGCCGCCGTCGGGATGTCGCCGCGCTCGGACAGCAGCAGCGCACGCACGTAGGCCACGTGCACCAGCACGGCGGGCTCGGAGCCGGCGTCCGCGTGGGCCGCGGCGTCCTCCAGCAGCGCCGCGGCGCCGGCCTGGTCGCCCAGCTTCAGCCGCGCCTCGGCCGCGACGAGCAGCACGCCGGCGAGGAACAGCGTCGAGCCGGGTTCGGCGCGCGCATCGAGCGCCGCCTGCAGCACGGCGTCGGCGCGCCGCACCTCGCCCTTGGCCATCAGGCACTGCGCCCAGGCGCGTGCCGCGCCCAGCTTGCGCGGCGTCAGCGGCAGCGGCTGGTACAGGCGCCAGGCCTCCTGCAGGTAGGTGGACGCGAGGTCGACGTTGCCCACCAGCAGGTGGCTGTGGCCGATGTTCATCTGCACGTTGGCGATCAGCCCCGGCGGCGCGTCGGGGCTCGCGATCAGCCGGTTGAGCGCGCGGTACGTGCGCTCGGGCTCCTGCGCCCAGCCGAGCATGTAGCCGCGGAAATGGCCGGCCATCAGCTCCATCCAGCTCAGCTCGATCGGATCGAGATGGGCCTCCGCTTCCTCGCGGATCGCCTCGACGTCGCCCATGCCGTCGTCGGGATTCGTGCGCAGCGTCGCGAGGAACACTTCCAGCAGGTCGACGAGCAGCGACTCCACGCGCCAGCCGTGCGCCCGCGCCTCGGCGGTCGCCGCGAGCATCGCGGAACCGAGCGCCTCGCGGTCGCCGAAGCGCGCCTGGTGATGCATCTTGACGATGCGCAACCGCAGCTGCGTGCGCTCGAGGCCGCCCGCGCTGGCGCGCGCCCAGGCCTCGTCCCAGAGGCGCATCGCGCGATCCGGTTCGTCAGGCAGCAGGCGCAGCGTGGTGAGCGCCAGGCGGTCGACTTCGGCGGCGGACATTCAATGATCTTTGGCGCGGCTCAGGAACAGCACCGGCACGATCACCGGCGCGAGCGGCGCCCAGTAGATCAGCTGCACGCCGTCCGCGGCGACGCGGATCGGGGTGGCCGCGTCGTCGACGGCGGTGTCGGCTGCGTCGGCCTCGGTCGTGATCTCGATCGTGTAGGCCTTGTTCAGCCTGTCCTGCGGGCCGCGCAGGCTGTACGTCCAGCCGGTGTAGCGCTGGCCCTTGAGGATGCCGCCGGCGGCGAACACGCCGTCGGGGCCGGGCACCAGGCCGACCGCGCGCGCCTGTTCCTTCGCGGCGGGCGAGGCGTCGGGCGCCAGCGTCAGCAGCCAGTCGCCGGTGACGACGCCGCGCTGGTCGATGTGGAAGGTGGTGAACGTGGCCGTCAGCTGCGGATGCACCGGCGAACGCAGCGCGTTCACGAGCACCACGGGCGCGGTGAAGATGTAGTGGTGGTTGCTGCCGATCGCGGCGATGCGCTTGTCGTCGGCCGACACCAGCACCGACGAGATGCTCTCCGTGTAGTGCTGCTCCTGCGGGGCGGCGGGTGCGCGGGCGGTCGTCGCGCAGCCGGCGAGCACGAAGGCCACGCCGGTCATCGTCGCGAGGGCAAGACGTCGAACTGCAATCACCTGGATCACTCCCTGACCGGCGGAAAGCCGGGAGGCGCAATTATCGGCGCATGGACGAGCTGTCTCTAGGGGATACGACTCAGGGAACGAACCTATAGCCGACACCGAGTTCGGTGATCAGGTGCTGTGGCTGCGACGGGTCGGCCTCCAGCTTCGCGCGCAGGTGGCCCATGTAGATGCGCACGTAGTGCGTGTCCTCGGAATGGGACGGCCCCCACACGGCCCGAAGGAGTTGCGGGTGAGTGAGCACTCGGTTCGGGTGCGACGCCAGGTGCGTCAGCAGGCGGTATTCGATGGGCGTCAGGTGCAGCGCGGCGCCGGCGCGTTCCACGGTGCGATGCACCAGGTCGATGCGCACGTCGCCGAACTCCAGCACGCTGGCGGCGTCGGCGCTCGCGCGCGGGTGCCGGCGAAGCTGCGCGCGCACGCGGGCCAGCAGCTCGCCGGTGCCGAAGGGCTTGACGAGGTAGTCGTCGGCGCCGGCATCGAGCGCGGCGATCTTGTCGGCCTCCATCGTGCGCGCCGACAGCACGATGATCGGGATCTCCGACCACGTGCGCAGGCCGCGGATGAAGTCGATGCCGTCGCCGTCCGGCAGCCCGAGATCCAGCACCACCAGGTCGGGCCGCCGCGTGCCGGCCTCGATCAGCCCGCGCTGCACGCCCTCGGCCTCGGACACGTCCAGCGACTCCGCCTGCAGCGACAGGCGGATGAAGCGGCGGATCTCGGCCTCGTCCTCGACGACCAGCACCTTGCCTGGGGCTTCTGACGCGCTCATTCGATGGCTTCCATGCCGGCATTGTCGGTGTCGTCGACCGGCTCGTCGATGCGCGGGGGTTCTGCGCGCGGCAAGGTGAACACGAAGCGCGCGCCGCCTTCGGGAAGCGTCTCGCCACGGATGCCGCCGCCGTGCGCGACGACGATGGCACGGCAGATCGCCAGCCCGAGCCCCACGCCCGGCGTCGCGCTCTCCTTGCGGCCGCGCTCGAACTTCTCGAAGATCAGCGCCTCGCGGCCCGGCGGCAGGCCGGGGCCTTCGTCGGCGACCCACACCTCCACCGAATCGCGGGTCGCGGCCGCGCCGACGCTGATCGCGCTACCGGCGTGCGTGTACTTGGCGGCGTTCTCCAGCAGGTTGGCCAGCACGCGCTCGATCAGCACGGCGTCGAAGCGCAGCAGCGGCAGGTCGGGCGGCAGCGCCACCTTGATCGGATGGCGGCCCGCGAACAGCGCGCCGAGGCTGCGCAGCGCGCTGCCGACGACCTCCTCCAGCGGCTGCCACTGCAGGTTCAGCGCGATGCGGCCGGACTCCAGGCGCGCCATGTCCAGCAGGTTGTTGACCAGCGCGTTCATGCGCACGGCGGCCTCGCGCAGCGCCTGCGCGATCTCGGCATGCGCGGGCGCCAGCGGCGGCGCCGTGAGCTGCAGCGAATCGGCCATGCCGGCGAGCGCGGCCAGCGGCGTACGCAGGTCGTGCGAGATCGCGCCCAGCAGCGCATTGCGAAGCCGCTCCGACTCCATCTGCACCGTCGTCTTCTGCGCGACGTCGACGTAGTGGATGCGCTCCAGGGCGATCGCCAGCAGCGACGCGAAAGTGTCGAGCAGGCGGCGCTGCTCGGGCACCTTCAGGCGCTGCGGATTGCGCAAGGCCAGCGCGACGACGCCGCGCACGCGCACCGGCGCCTTCAGTGGCACGTGGAGCATCGCGCTCGCGGGCTGCGTGCCGGTGCCCTGCCCCGCGGCCTCGGCGTGCGCGAGCGCCCAGTTGGCGAGGCCGGCGTCGACGCCCGCCGCTGCCGGCACCACGAGGCGGTCGTCGTCATCCAGCAGCATGAACACCGCACGCGCCTCGAACTCGGCCTGCAGCATGCGCGTGCCGATCTCGACGATCTGCTCGGGCATCAGCGCGGCGGCCAGATCGCGCGACAGCTCGTACAGCGCCCGCACGCGATCCTCGCGTCGCGTGGCCACGCGCGCCTGGTACGTGAGGCCGGCCGTCAACTGGCCGATCACCAGCGCGACGATCAGCATCACGACGAAGGTGACGAGGTACTGCACGTCGCTGACCGCGAACGTGAAGCGCGGCGCGACGTCGAAGAAGTCGAACGCCGCGACGCTGACGAAGGCCGCCAGCACCGCCGGCCCGCGCCCGTAGCGCAGCGCCGAGAACACCACCGCGAGCAGCAGCAGCATCACGATGTTGGACGGCTCCAGCACGTGCAGCAGCGGCGCGGTGACGAGGATGACGGCCCCACACACCGCCACGCTCTTCGCGTAGAGCCACCAGTCGCGCGGACGGGCCGGGTCGTCGCCCGCGAGCAGGTCGTCGGAGTCGGGGCGGTGGTCGGTCATGGACGCGACTGTATCGGGGCGCCGCGCCGGTTCGTTCACGGACTCTCGGTGTCGCTGATCGAGCAGCGTGCGGAACTGCCGCACAGGTTCAACGGCCGCAGCGGCTTGCCGCCGTGCTCGTCGAAGCCGGCGGGGAGCATCCGGTTCCCGGCGGCGTCTTCTCGATTCATGCGGGAGCCCCTTGAAGGTTGGGCAGCGCAGCTCAACATGACGACCGAGTCATGCAGGACAACGCAGCAACCGTCAGCTGGACAGACGATCGCCGCCGGCCGATGTCCTGTCGGAGTCCCGGGGCGCCCTTTGCCGTCACAAGCTGAAAATATTTTCGTAGCGAACGATACGCAACAACAATCAATGTAAGCGTTCACTACTGTTAATGGGCTTGAATCAGCGGCAATCCGGCGATCCACGTACTCTACAGAGGGGATCAGCACTCGCTTGCCGAGAGTGCTAATATCCGTGGAACCGAACGATCGAATCCCGATCAGACTGAGCACATGACCACCACCCAAGCCAACGCACTGTCCGTCCGTGACCCGTGGAGTCTGGTTCCCCCGCTGGGCAACCTTGACGCCTACATCTCGTCCATCAACCGTCTGCCCCTGCTCACGCAGGAGGAAGAGACGCGTCTGGCGACCCAGCTGCGCGACCATGACGACCTGAAGGCCGCCAGCGCGCTCGTGATGTCGCACCTGCGTCTCGTCGTTTCCGTCTCCCGCAATTACCTGGGCTACGGCCTGCCGCACGGCGACCTGATCCAGGAAGGCAACATCGGCCTGATGAAGGCCGTCAAGCGCTTCGACCCGACCCAGGGCGTGCGTCTCGTCAGCTACGCGATGCACTGGATCAAGGCCGAGATCCACGAGTACATCCTGAAGAACTGGCGCATGGTCAAGGTCGCGACGACCAAGTCCCAGCGCAAGCTGTTCTTCAACCTGCGCTCGATGAAGTCCAAGCTGAAGGAAGAAGCCGCCGACGCCGACGTCCATCGCAACACGCTGACCCGCGACCAGGTCGAGCGCGTCGCGCGCGACCTCAACGTGAAGCCGGAAGAAGTCCTCGAGATGGAGACGCGCATGTCCGGCGGCGACGTCGCGATGGAATCGCAGAACGACGACGGCGAGGAGGCCTACGCGCCGATCGCCTACCTCGCCGACGACCGCGACGAGCCCACCCGCGTCATCGAGAACGCCGCGCACGATCGCCTGGCCGGTGCCGGCATCGGCGAGGCGCTGGAAACGCTGGATCCGCGCAGCCGCCGCATCGTCGAGGAGCGCTACCTGAAGGTCAACGACGACTCCTCCGGCGGCATGACGCTGCACGAGCTGGCGGCCGAGTACGGCGTCAGCGCCGAGCGCATCCGCCAGATCGAGGTCGCCGCGCTGAAGAAGATGCGCAAGACGCTGGAGCCGCAACGCGTCTGATCGCGCTGCCTCCCCAAGGAACGGACGCTTCGGCGTCCGTTTTTTTTGCCGTCGCTGTCCGTCCCGCGCGGCCTCGCGCATCTATGCTGAGGTGCAGCGCGGTGCTGCGCCATGAGCGCCGAGACGGCGCAGGAGATCGTCATGGAATTCGTCCTCACCTTCCATCAACCCGCCGAAGTCTTCGAGGTCAACGATGACCCGGTGCGCGGCGTCGCCCCGATGCAGGCCTGGAAGCTCTACATGGAGGCCATGGGCGCGGCCGGCGTGCTGCGCGACGCGAGGCGGCTGGAGCAGTTCGGCGGCACCGCCGTCAGCGTGCGCAACGGCAAGCGCCAGGTGCAGGACGGCCCGTTCGCCGACACCAAGGACCTGCTGGGCGGCTACGCCTTGATCGATGTCGACTCGCTGGACGAGGCGCTCAAGTGGGCGGAGCGCTGCCCCGGTTCGGCCGTGGGCACGACCTTCGCCTGGCCCGTGCGCCCCATGCCCGCGCCGGCGAAGTGAACGACGGCGCGGCGGCGGCCGAGACGGCCGCGCGGCGCAGCTACGGCCGGCTGCTCGCGTGGCTGGCCTGGCAATGGCGCGACGTCGCGGCCGCGGAAGACGCGCTGGCCGAGGCCTTCGCCACCGCGCTCGAACGCTGGCCTCTCGACGGCGTGCCGCAGTCGCCCGACGCGTGGCTGCTGACCGCCGCGCGCCGCCAGTTGCTGGTTGCCGCGCGCCGCCAGCGGCTGGCCGATGATCCGACGCTGACCGTGCTGTGGCCCGACGAGCACGAGCCGGTGCCCGACGCGCCCGCGCTGCCCGACACGCGGCTGCGCCTGCTCTTCGTCTGCGCCCATCCGGCGATCGCCGCCGACATCCACAGCGCGCTGATGCTGCAGACCGTCCTCGGCCTGGACGCCGCGCGCATCGCGAGCGCCTTCCTCGTCAAGCCGGAGACGATGACCAAGCGCCTCGTGCGCGCCAAGTCCAAGATCCGCGCCGCCGGCCTGCGCTTCGAGGAGCCCGAGCCGCCCGAATGGCCGCAGCGCCTCGCCTCGGTGCTGGAGGCGATCTACGGCGCCTACACGCTGCACTGGGGCCAGGTCGACGACGCCGCGTCGGGCGAACTCGCCGCCGAGGCGATGTTCCTCGCCGAACTGGTGGCGGTACATCTGCCCGACGAGCCCGAGGCGCTGGGCCTCGTCGCGCTGCTGTGGCTGTGCGAGGCGCGGCGTCCGGCGCGCAGCGAGGTCTTCCAGCCCCTGCACGAACAGGACGCACGCCGCTGGGATCACGCGCTCATGGAACGCGCGAACGAGGCCCTGCTGCGCGCGGCGGCGCATCGCTCGGCCGGCCCGTACCAGCTCGAGGCCGCGATCCAGGCGGCACACGTCCAGGGGCGCGTCGACGGCCGCGTGCCGTGGGACGGCATCGTGCGGCTCTACGAACGCCTGCTGGAGATGGCGCCGACGGTCGGCGCGCGCATCGCCCACGCGGTCGCGGTCGCGCACTCGCGTGACGCGCGCGCGGGGCTGCGCTTGCTGGACGAGATCGAGTCCGAGCGTGTCGCGTCGCACCAGCCTTGGTGGGCGGCACGCGCGCACCTGCTCTCGATGGCGGGAATGCATGCCGACGCCGCCGCGGCGTACGGACGCGCGCTGGCGCTGACCGTCGAGCCGCGCCTGCGCGACTGGCTCGCCGCGCAGCGGCTGGCGGAGCTCGCCGCGACGCCGCGCCACGAGAGCTGAATCAGGTCTTCTGCGCGAGCAGGGCCTGGATGTCGGCGGTGAGCAGCGTCGGGTCGAGGCTCTGCGACGCGAACAGCCGGATGCGGCCCTGCGGGTCGAAGATGTAGGTGCCGGCCGTGTGGTCGATCGTGTAGCTGTCGGCCGTCTTGCCGGGCACCTTCTCGACCACCAGCTTGAAGTTCCTGATGATCGCCTGCGTCTGCGCCTCGTCGCCGCGCAGCGCGAGGAAGTCGGGGCGGAAGTTGGTGACGTAGTTCTTCAGCAGCGCGGGGGTGTCGCGCGACGGGTCGACCGTGATGAAGACGACCTGCACGCGTTTCGCGTCGGGGCCCAGCGTCTTCAGGATGCCGCTCAGTTCGGCCATCGTCGTCGGGCAGGCGTCGGGGCACTGCGTGTAGCCGAAGAAGACCAGCGTGACCTTGCCCGCGAAGTCGGCCAGCGTGCGCGGCTTGCCGTCGAAGTCGGGCAGATTGAAACCTTGCGCGTAGGTCGCGCCGGTCAGGTCGATCGCGTTGAAGTGGTGCGGCGGCGCGGCGCGTTCGCAGCCGGAGAGCACCAGCGCGCCCGAGCCGACAAAGGCAGCGGCCAGCGAGAGAAGAAAGCGGCGAGTGTTCATCAGCGGATGTAGTGGTCGATCAGCAGCGCCGCGAACAGCAGCGACAGGTACAGGATCGAGAAGCGGAACGTGCGGCGCGCGAGATCGTCGCTGTAGTGGCGCCAGAGCTTGAACGCGTACGCGCAGAACAGGAACCCCAGCACCACGGCGCACGCCAGGTAGAACCAGCCGCTGAGGCCGCTGACGAAGGGCAGCAGCGTGCCGGCGAACAGCACCAGCGTGTAGAGGAACACGTGCAGCTTGGTGAAGTCGGGGCCGTGCGTGACGGGCAGCATCGGCAGCCCGGCCTTGCGGTAGTCCTCGGTGCGGTACAGCGCCAGCGCCCAGAAGTGCGGCGGCGTCCACAGGAAGATGATCAGGCACAGCAGCCAGGCGTTGGCGTCGGCGCTGCCGGTCATCGCGGCCCAGCCCAGCACCGGCGGCATCGCGCCCGACGCGCCGCCGATGACGATGTTCTGCGGCGTCATCGGCTTGAGGATCAGCGTGTAGATCACCGCGTAGCCGATGAAGGTGGCCAGCGTCAGCCACAGCGTGATCGCGTTGACCCAGATCAGCAGCACGGCCGCGCCGGCCGCGCACAGCACGATCGAGAAGACGAGGGCCTGCGTGTTCGTCAGCTCGCCCTTGGCGGTCGGGCGCCATGCCGTGCGGGTCATGCGCCTGTCGATCTGCTGTTCGACGAGGCAGTTGAACGCGGCGGCCGCGGCGGCCACCAGCCAGATGCCCGCGGTGGCGGCCAGCGTCGGCACCAGCGGCGGCCAGCCCGGCACGGCCAGGAACATGCCGATCACGGCGCAAAACACGATCAGCTGCACGACGCGCGGCTTGGTCAGCGCGTAGTACTGGCGCCAGCGCGAGGGCTGGGCCGACGCGGGCGAAGGAACGGGGACAGCGGAGCTCATGACGAGAGGACTCGGGTTCTTCGTGAATTCATCGAGGCGGCGATTTCGAAGCCGATGCAGATCACCAGCGCCGCGGCCCCGGCAGTGTGCGCCAGCGCGGCCGCCAGCGGCCAGCCGAGCACGACGTTCGACAGCCCGGTGGCCAATTGGATCACCACCAGGCCGCCGATGATGACAGCTCGCCGCCGCGCCGCCGGGCCGCGTTGCCAAAGCCGTGCGACGAGCCAGCCCATCGCGGCCACGAACGCGAGCGCGCACAGCCGGTGCGTCCACTGGATCGCCACCAGCGCGGTCATCGCGATCGGCGCGCCGTCGGCCCGTCGGCCCAGCTCGCGCGCGAACGTGAAGCCTTCCGACCAGTTCATCGCCGGCCACCACTGGCCGTTGCATTGCGGAAAGCCGGTGCAGGCGAGCACGGCGTAGTTGGTGCTGACCCAGCCGCCGAGCGCGATCTGCAGCAGCAGCGCCAGCGCGGCCAGCGCCAGCGCCCAGCGGTCGCGCGCGCCGCGCGGCGCGTCCGCGCGCGGGGGGGCCTGCAGCGACAGCAGCGCCAGCAGTCCCATGCCGCCCAGCAGGTGGCCGGTGACGATGGCCGGATAGAGCTTCCACGTGACCGTCAACGCGCCGAACACGCCCTGCGCGATCACCCAGGCCAGCGCCACGCCGGCGAGCGCCCGCGCACGCGCGTCGCGCGCGAGCGCGGCCGCGACGAGCATCAGGATGATCAGCGTGCCGAGCGCCATCGCGAAGTAGCGGTGGATCATCTCGATCCACGCCTTCTTCTCGGTGACCGGCCCTTGCGGGGCGAGCGCCTGGGCGTCCGCGATGTGCCGGGCCGCGGCCACGGGACTCGCCGTCGCATAGCAACCGGGCCAGTCGGGACAGCCCAGCCCCGAGTCGCTGAGCCGCGTGTAAGCGCCGAACACGACGAGGTCGAAGCACAGGAACAGGGTCAACCCCGCGAGCGCGGCCACGCGTTGCGTACGCGATTTGTGGCGCAGCCCGCCGCGCCACCACGCGATCATCAGCACCACCGACACGATGGCCAGCGCGATCAGCGCGAGGCCGGCCAGCGAGGTCCAGTCGTACGTCGCAGAATTCACTGCGCGTCCTTGGGCCGGTTCCACCAGGCCGATGCGCGCAGCAGCTTGTCGACGTCCTTCTTCAGCTTGACCGGATCGGGATTGGCCGGCGTGCGCATCATCCAGTTGCCGAGCGGGTCGACGATGTAGATGTGCTCCTCCAGCTGATGCCGCGGCTCCGGCTCGAGCCAGCGAGCCAGGGCCGCGCGCTCGACGCGGTAGGTCATGACCGTCGGCTTCGCGGCCATCGCGTCGGCCAGCGCCGGTGCGACGGGCTCGGGGCTGTCGACGAGCCAGACCTTCTGGATGCGGTCGCGTTCGGCGCCCATCATCTCGCGCAGCTGGCGCTGCATGAACAGGTTGCTCTCGCACAGCTTGCCGCAGCTCGCGGGCGCCACCACGATCATCAGCCACTGGCCCTTCAGCGTGGTGAGCGGCACCGAGTGCCCGTTCAGGTCCTGCGCGGGCACGGCGTCGAGCGACGGCAGCGGACGCTGCGGCTCGATCAGCGTCGCGTAGTTGGTGCGACCCTGCGGGCGGATCACGTAGTAGGTGAAGTACGAGGCGATCACCGGCAGCGCGCAAGCGAACAGGATGACCAGCATCGTGATGCGGCCGCGCCGGCTCTGCGTGGCCGAATAGTCGCGCATCGGCGCAGGCGTGCCGTGCAGCGTGAAGGTCAGGGATTCCGGGCCGGTGGCCTTGGGGTCGTCGGACGGAGTCGGTTTCATCGGGGCGAGGTGTCGTCGACGCGGGCGTCGAGCGGGGATTCGGAATCGGCTTCGGCCAGTCGGCGCGGACGGACGAACTGCAGCCACACGTACAGGCCGAGGAACGCGATGCTCATCGCGAACCACTGCACGGCATAGCCATAGTTGGTGGCGACGCTGACGCCGCCGGTGGGCGGCGGCCAGTCGCGGCGCAGGCCGTCGTAGGCATTGTCGGCGGTGGTGTCCTCGACGATCGTCTCCGGACGCAAGGCCAGCCCGGACTCCGTCGTGAGCGCCGCCAGCTCGATATTTTGCCGGACCGGGCCGCCGGCGCCGTGGCCGATGTCGATCCAGTGCGAGGGCCACGGCGCGACGTGGCCGTGGAGCCTGACCGTTCCGGTGGGCATGGGCACCGCCGGCGCCTTCATCGGATCGGCGTCGTCGCGCGCGATCCAGCCGCGCTGCACGACGACCGCGCCGCCGCCGGGCAGGCGCAGCGGCGTCATCACGTAGAAGCCCGAGCGCTCGTCCATCGTGCGGTTCATCAGGTACACGGTGTGCGCCGCGTCCCACTCGCCCGTCACGTCGATATGGCGCTGCCACTGCGTCTCGGCCGTCGCCGGGTCGCGCGCGAGTTCGCCGGCGGCGAGCGCGGGCATGACGCCGCGCTCGGCGATCATCGCCTCGTTGGCGAGCTTGGT
>Ga0302317_10001024_pt1 | contig 21694 bp, 37 predicted proteins | sample III_Palsa_N3_3_FD_200450 | JGI IMG/M metagenome (GOLD analysis project Ga0302317, IMG submission 200450) | Peat permafrost microbial communities from Stordalen Mire near Abisko, Sweden - III_Palsa_N3_3 | ecosystem: Environmental > Terrestrial > Soil > Palsa > Peat permafrost | place: Sweden...
GAAAACGCGTGTTTTCCGTCAGCCCACCGCCACCACGTGGTGGGCGCTGGCGGGTGGCGGTGGTGGTGGTGGTGGTGGTGGGCTGACGGAAAACACGCGTTTTCACAGCGAGAATCTGACGAGTTTCGGAAATTTCACGGCAACGGCGCCGACAGGAAACGGAAGCCGGCCTGTTTACCGCGCAAGGAGCCGCTCTGCCACGTGGCGCCAAAGGCCGGCGGCGGCGCCGCGGGAGCCGGTTCCCCGGAGTTATCGGCCGGCGGCGGCGAGAAGCCGGCGTTATCGGCCTGTTACGCCAGCGTCGGAGCGCGGAGCGCTGGCTGCGCTTTCGCGACTTTAGAGAGCCCACCGGCGACACGTGCGTGTGTACTGCAACCCTATGGGAAAAAAGAGACGGGATTTTCGGCCGTCACATCGACCTTTTTTGGCGACGGGTGCTTGCGGCGGCAGCCGAGGACTGCAAAACAGGGGGTGCGGGTAAACGGCCGGTGTTACACTGCGGGCGCACACAATGCGGACGGTGGAGGGCGACCTGCGCGAGGCGACGCAGGCGGCCATCGTGCAGCAGTGCAACTGCGAGACGCTGACGAGCCACGGGCTGAGCAAGGACCTGTCGGCGCGGTTCCGCTACTGCAGGGTGTACGCGAACCGCAGCGGGTCGCGCAACCGCGCCTCGAGGCCGGCGGTGCCGGGGACCGTGGAGGTCTTCAAGGGCGGCGGTGCCGGGGACCGTGGAGGTCTTCAAGGGCGGCGGGCCGGACGTCGTGTGCCTCATGGCGCAGCACGGCCCGGGGCGCGCGAACCGCAGCAAGTGGCCCGACACGCCGCAGCTGCGGCTGCGCTGGTTCCGCGAGGCGCTGGCGCGCGTGGCGGGGCTGGGCTACGCGGAGGTCGCCGTGCCGTACAAGATCGGCTGCGGGCTCGCGGGCGGGGACTGGGGCGCCTACCGCCTCGCGCTCGGCGAGTTCGAGCGCGACTCTGGCGTCGGCGTGGTGGTGTACCAGCGCGCCGGCGATGCTTAAACCCTCTGCGCCCACCACTCGCCCGGCGCCAGCTTGAGCAGGCTCAGCAGCGAGCCGGCGGTGACGTCGGCGCCGCCCGCCGCCGTGAGCCGGTAGCCCGCGCGCATCGCCGACTCGAGCGCGGCAGAGAGCCCGGCCATGTCGTCGCCGCGCACGGCCATGAAGACGTCGCTGACCAGCCTGGTCTCGAGCAGCAGCGGCACGGCCTGGCGCAGCGTCTCCGCGGCCAGCGCGCCGCTCACGCGGAGCACCGTGGGCGTGTAGTCCGAGTCGGCGACGATGTCGCCCAGCTCCAGCGCCGGCGCGAACACGCGCTCGCCGCCCGCGGGCGCGGGGCACCCGGTGGCAGAGACGGCGAGCGGCTCCGCGCCCGGCGCGCTCACCGCCGCCCAGCGCGCCTCGTAGGCGGTGAACCCGCTCTCGCGCGCCGCCTCGTCGAACAGCACCACGCAGTGCGGCTGCGTGTCGACGACCACCGCGCTGCACCCCAGCGCCAGCGCCGCCAGCGCCTGCCTGCCGTCCACCTCGCCCACGGCCAGCAGCGAGCAGCGCTGCGTCGCGAGCAGCCGGTCGAGCACCCCGGGCTGCACCGAGGGCGCCGCGGTCTCGTACTCGGCGCGCGGCGGCCGCCGCTCCCGCAGCGACTCCATGCCGACGAGGCACGCCGCGGCGAGCAGCACGAACAGCACCGCGGGGGGCTCGCGCTTCGGCTTTGTCTGGCGCATGTGGTGTGTGAACGGGGCTTACAACGGCTCCACGCGCGCGGCGGCGCGCTCCAGCTCGCTCACCTGCACCCTGGCGAGCCAGGCCGAGGCCAGCTCCACGTCGCCGGCGTCCAGCGCGGCCTCCCAGTCGTCGAGCAGCGTGCAGAACACCACCTCGCCGCCGGCGTTCACCCGCGTCCGCGGCACGTAGCCCTTGCCCGGCGCGTGGTCGAACAGCAGCAGCGCGCGCGGCGAGCGGCGCTCGTACTCGCGGCGGATGTAGGCCAGCGCGTCCATTACGATTGCGTCTGGCTCACACTTACGAATGCGCGCCCCCGTGCCGTTCCTGATCCTCCTCCTCCTCCTGGGCGCGCTGCTCGCGGGCGGCAAGCGGCACCGCCGCAGGAAGCCCACGCGCGAGCCGCGCACGCGGCCCCCGCTGCCGCCCACCGCCAACTGGACCTGGCTCTGCTACGACGGGTGCATCGGCTTCATCAACAACGGCGTGTGCGACGACGGCCGCGGCGGCGTGTTCGGCGTGTGCCCGTGCGGCAGCGTGCGTGCTCGCCGGGCGCGCGGCTGACGCGACGCAGGACTGCATCGACTGCGGCCCGATCACAAACACCACCGTGTGCTAGCCGCCCATGTCGGCGCGCGAGGAGACCCGCGGGTGGGTCTGCGGCAGCAGGACGGCCGCGCTCGGCTGGCTGGCCGCGGTGCTGGGGCTCGCGAGCATCGTGCTCGCCCTCCTGCTGCCGCCCGAGGCCTACGTCGTCGCCAGCCTCGCGTTCGCGAGCGGCTGCGCGATGTACGCGGCGGGGGCCTTCGGGCTCGGCGTGGCGTACGCGAGGGAGTAACACACTTTTGCACCCCGCGCGCACCGATGTCGGGCACCGGCAAGGAGCGGCAGCAGCGCTTTTACTCAAAGTTCCGCCGCATCCCGCTGCTCGAGCGCGAGCTCGCCGCGCTCCGCGACGAGGTGCGCGCGGCGCTGGCGGCGCGCGACACCCCGGAGTGCGTCGTCGTCGCCGTCGTCAACGCCTCGCAGCCGCCCGCGCGGGCCGCCGTGGACCTGCCCCCCTCCACCGCGCGCGCGTACGCGCTGCGCCGCGCGCTGTTCAAGTACAAGCGCGAGCGGCTCGCCTGGCTGGAGGCCGAGACCGCGCGGCTCGCCGGCGTGCTCCTCAACCTGCAAAGCGAGCTCTCGCGCGGCGACCTGGGCGAGCTCGCCATGGAGCTGGGCGACCTTTTGTTTTAACCCACCCGCTCCGCAAAACTCTTGTTCAGCGCCCACAGCGCGGCGCCCACGGCGCGCGTCGCGCGCGCCAGCTCGCTCTCCGCCATCTCGCACTCCGCGCGCGTCGCGCGCGCCGTCGCCAACGCGGCGATCACGCGCCGCGCCAGGTCGCGCCGCGCCCACGCCACGTCGAACCGCGCGTCGAGCACCTTGTAGGCGAGCCGCCTGTCCCCGGGCCGCAGGGCGTGCTGCCACTCCGCCTCGCCCAGCCCTGCCTGCGCCTCTTTGAGCGAGCCGACGAACAGGCTCGTCATGAGTGTTACGACAACCGGCCTTCCACCCTCCGCCCCTCCTCGATCGCGCGGTCGGCGGCCTGCTCCGCGCGCGCCAGCAGGCTGAGCGCCAGGCTCCGCTCCGCGCCCGTGGCGGCCGCCGGCAGCGCCAAGCACGTGTCGTGCGCGAGCGTGTACGCGGCCACGCGGACGGCGCACTCGGCGGCAAGGTCGCGGGGCCCGAGGGCGCCCCGCTCCGCCTGCATCTCCTTCAGCCACGCGATGCGGCCGCTCACCTGGTCCATGCTGTGTGGCGGGCGGCGCGCGGGCTCGTCGACCGGCTCTGGCTTTTGCACGCACGAAAACTCGTGCCGCTCGCGCTCCATGCTGTGTGGCCGTTTTGTGGCGGCGCACACACCTTCGTTTCATGGGCGCCTCCGCCTCGCTCACCGCGCCGCCGCCGCAGGAACTCATCGACGTGCTCACGAGCCTCAGCTCGCGCCCGCAGGCCATCGACGTGGCGGCGGCCGAGCTGCGCGCGATGGACGTCGACAGCTATGATGTGTTCTTCAACCTGTTCAGCTCGAAGACCACGCAGACGCGCATCGCGCGCACGCTCATCATGGACCTGGGCCGCTACCCGCTGCACGCGCACCTCCAGACGAGCGTGGGGTGCATCCGGGACAAGGCTTGCTACGTCCGCTGCTGCTGCGACGCGACTACGCTCCACGTCGACTACAGGGGCGACCACGGCTTCTGCTGGCTGGAGCGCCACGGCCGCAAGGACGTGCTCCGCTTCCAGTTCAACGCCAAGGGCGAGGTGGTCTACGACGCGTAGAAGTGGGCGTAACACACACACACACACAAACATCTTCGGTGCATGGGCGCCTCGGACAGCATCACCGTGCCGCCGCCGGAAGAGCTGGTCGAGGTGCTCGCGGACCTGCGCTCGCGCCCGCCGGCGGCCGCCGTCGTGTCGGCGGAGCTGCGCGCGATGGACATCTCGCGCTGGTACGAGCTGTTTGACTTTGTTTCCGCGCAGCGCACCCGGGCCCGCATCGCGCGCACGCTCGCCATGGACCTGGGCCGCTACCCCGGCACCGCGCGCGTCGACGAGCTGATCGGGTTCATGGGGGTCGGCTACTGCAGCGGCGCGGACGCCGAGCTCCACGTCGAGTACCTCGGCGACCGCGGCACGTTCTCGGTGACCTGCGGAACCCGCCACGTAGGCTTTGACTTTGCCGACGGTGGCGAGGTGGTGGTGGTGCAGAAGCAGGTCAGGAACTAAGACGCCTTTGCACACACGAAAACTCGCGCCGCTCCATGCGCGCGGCGCTCCTCCCTGCCGCGGCGCTCCTCCTTGCCGCCGTCGCCCGGGGCGTGCAGGTCGTCGTCTGGGTGCGCGAGGCCGTGGGCGCGCACGCCACGGACGAGGGGTACGCGCGCGTGGACGGCTACCTGGCGATGGTGCTGCGCAGCGTGGCCGTGCCCGCGCGGCGCGGCGTGCGGCTGCTTCTCGAAGGCGACACGGTGGAGGCGCGCTGGCCGGAGGGGGTCTACCTGCAGCACCCGAACATCTACGCCCTGCAGTACGTGCGCGACGTCGGCGGCGAGCTGCGCACGTGCGGCGCGGAGCCGGCGTGGACCTCGGGCGGCATGGACGCGGTGATGCGGCGGCGCTGCATGATGTGATGGTAGGGGGCCGGTCATAAAACGAGCACCACACATGGCCGCGACCTGGGCGGAGGCCGAGCGGCTGCTGGGCTGCCGCGGCGCGGTGCGCGTGGCAATCTCCGGCAGCACGGCGCACATGGCCCGGGACTGCGGCAAGCCGGGGCCGCGGTACTTTGCCTCCCTGGATCTCCTGCGCATCATCTCGCAGCCGTGCGCCCGCTGCCTGGGCCTGCTCTCTGAGCGCAAGAGCTACTACATACAGGACGACGACGGAGTGCTTACGCTGAGGAGTAGTGTTTAACCATAGCGCGCGGGTCAAGCGCCCTCGAAAAGCAGCTTCACGAACGCGGCGTGCTCGTCCTCCGAGTGCGTCTGCTTGCGGTGGTCCAGGTAGGCCACGCAGTCGCCGTCGGCGCGGACTTGCTGCACCAGGCCGGGCAGCGCCTCGCGGTACGTCTGCTCCAGAAAGTCGACCTCGTGCTCGTAGAACGGCAGCTTGTCCAGGTCGGCGCGGCTCACCGAGTCCACGAGATCGCGCATGCGATGGCGGTACACCGCGTGGTGCCGGCGCAGCGCGCCGCGCGCCTCGGACTTGATGTACTGGCGCAGCAGCCTGCCGCGCGTGAGGGCGCGGCGGCGCCGCTGCACGGCGAGGCGGACGGCTGCTGCGTTCATGGCCGTGTGTGGCCTCGTTCCGGCTTACTTACCCCGGCGTTCGTCAGAGCGCGCGGAGCTCGCTGTTGATGACCTTCGCCTCGGCGGCGAGGCCCTCGAGCGCGGCGGCGGCGGCGGCCGCGGCGGCGGCGGCGGCGTCCGCCTGCTGCGCGACGTCGTGCGCGAGACCGGGGAAGTCGCGCCGCGCGCGCCGCGCCGACTCCCGGTACAGGACGCGGCGGTCGACGGCGCAGCGCCGGCGGAGCCTGGTCTCGGCGGCGCGGTGCTTGTTGGCGCGGCGCTCGCGCATCCTGGCGAAGCGCAGGTCGTCGCGCTCGCGCTCCCCGGCCGCGGCGGCGCGGAGCTCGGCGCGGAGCTCGGTCTCGCGCAGGTCAATGTCCGCGCGGCCGTCCTGCAGCTCGCGCAGGAAGGCGGCCGAGGCGGGCTCGGGCGGCAGCGGCGCCGCGGGCGTGCGGCACACCGGGCAGCGCAGGTCGGACTGCTGCGCCTCGGCGATGCAGGCCGCGTGGAACACGTGCGCGCACTGCAGGGCCAGCGTGGGCCTGGTGTCGAGCAGCTCCAGGCAGACGACGCAGGCCAGACCGGCCATGGCGGAGAGTGGCGCGCACACAAAATGATGCGCCTGGGCGGCATGGCGGTCGCCGCGCTGGGCGGGGCCAACGGGCTGATGCTGGCGTACGTGCTGTCGGTGGGCGGGTCGTTCGCGCGGAACCTGGGCCCGGCGTGGGCGCGCGTGAAGGCGCAGGCGGCCGAGGACCTGGCGGCGCAGAACCTGTGCGCGGTGGCGACGACGGTGCGCTGGCACAGCGACAACTGCGCGGGGGTGGACGCGCGGCGCGCGACGCCCTTCGTCGTGCAGGTGATGGACCGGCTGAACGACGAGGTGAACTGGTGCTGGCCGCTGGACTGCACCGGGGCGAGCGAGTTCGCGCCCCTTGCCGCGCTGCGCCTGGTGCTCATCGCGGTCACCGGGGTGTGCCTGGTGGTGCTCTCCGACCGCGCGCTCAAGGTGCTCGTGTGGCCGGTGAAGACGCTGCGGCGGAGGGCACAGCTGCGCGCTTAAAGGTACTGATCCACCCACTCCTGCGGCCCCGCCGCGGGCTGGCCCAATATGGCGAGGTGCGGCGCGAGCGCGTTCCACTCGGCGCAGTCGCCGAGCCCGGCGTTGCGCAGCACGGGGCCGCGCGGGCGGCTGTGCATGAGCGCGCGGAAGGCCGCCTCGGCCGCGCGCGCGGCCTCGGGCGCGGGCGGGCAGGGCATGTCGCGGCAGGCGGCCTCGCGGTCGATGAGGTAGGCGAGCTCGTCCTCCTCGTAGTCGAGCGCCACGTAGGCGATCCACGGCTTGTCGTCGTCGTCGTCGTCGACGCTCCCGAGCACGGTGGAGTCCGCGCTCGGCGAGCCGCGCGCGCGCTTGCTCGGCAGCAGGCCCTGCCGGTCCAGCCAAGTTTCGGCGAAGCGGTCGACAGAGTACTCGGTGGCCGTGGCGCCCTTGCTGAGCAGCGCCACGCCGCAGGCCAGCGCCACGGCGCACATGGCGCCGGTGCTCGCGTCCGAGAGGTCCGTGACGCCCAGGTTCGCGCACGCCGCGGACCACTCCTTGAGCACGGCGGCGTAGATCTGCTGCATGTCCTCGGCCTTGTCCAGGCGGCGCATGGCCTCCTTGAGCGCGGGGAGCATCTCCTCGACGTCGGTGAGCGTGCCGCAGCGGAGCGCGTCGTCCACGCGCTCGCGCAGCCCGCTCAGCATCAGCGGCTCCCAGTACTTGCCGTACTTGTACCTGCCGCCGCGCGTCAGTCCGCCCGCGGCGGCGCAAGCGCACCCGAGCTCCTCGCCGGCGGCGACGTCGCGCGTGGTGAAGAAGGCCGCGAAGCAGCACTCGCCGATCTCGGTGCGCTCCTTGAACTCGGCCCGCGAGCGCACGGGCACCAGGCCGTCCTCGAAGCGGAACACGTGCGCCGCGTCGCCGCCCAGCGGCGCGATGTTGTTGCCGAGCGCGGACGCGGCGTCGTACTGGTCCATCGTCGCGTCCAGCAGCCCCGCGGCCAGCCTGCCGTCCGCGCCGCGGTCGTTGGCCAGGTGCGCCACCACGTCCCGCGCGGTGGCTTTCTCGCCCCCGGCTTCCTCGGCTTCTTTACCCCCGGCTTCCTTCCCCTCGGGCGGTTTCGCTCGGGCGGGCTCGCGGATGAGCGCGGCGGCGGCGAGGCCGAGGAAGCGCTCGCCGGCGAGCGCGACGTCGATGAGGTAGGCCGTCGCCGGGCCGACGATGTCCGCGCCGGCGTGCGCGCGCACCAGGTTCTCCAAAGGGTACAGGGCGCACACGCTGCCCGCGGGGATGGCGCGGCGCGCGACGAGGTAGCGGCCCTTCTCGGTGCTCTCGCGCACCTCGACGCTGCCAAAGAGCCGCGCCGCGTTCACGAGCGCGCACGCCTCGCTTGAAAGAATGCGCGCGTCGCCCGCCTGCGCGAGCGCGTGCGCGCGGGAAGCGCGCGGCGGCGCGGGGGGCGTGCGCGCGGGGGGCATGCGCGCGCGCGGGCTCTGGCTGCTGGCGCGCGGCGGAGCGCGGGCGGCGGCGGAGCGCGAGTTTGCTGGTGGCGTCGGTTGGAAAGCCGGTAACCGGCCTTTATACCCCTGCGACTGACGCCCAACCCCGTTTACCACGGCAGCAGGCGCGGCGTCCCGGCCCGCTCGCCGCGCAGCTCGGCGACGTCGCCGAGCGCGCCGTCGCGCTCGGGGAGCGCCGCGTGCGGGCCGTGCAGGGTCACCGTGGCGACGCAGGAGAAGGCCCGCGCCTGCGGCTCGCCTGCCGCGGCCAGCTCGCCCGAGCGCCTGCAGCCAGCTCGCCCGAGCGCCTGCAGCCAGCTCGCCCGAGCGCCGAGGCGCTGCGGCGGCAGGAGGCGAGCCGCGGCGCGCGGGTCCGCGGTGTGCGTGCCGGCCTGTTACCCCGGCGCACAATGCAGACGAGCCACTACGACCTGCAGAACCGGCGCGGCGCGGCGCTGTGCCACCGGGTGGGGTGCCGCAAGCACGCGCGGCTGGCTGCGCGCTACCGCGGCCTCTTCTGCGCCGGGCACCTGGCGGAGATGCAGGAGATCCGCGCGAGCGTGGTGTACTGGAAGACGCAGCGCGGGGCCGCGGCGCTCGAGCAGGAGCGCGGCTGGCGGCAGCGCGAGCTGGCGATCCGCAAGACGGCGTGCGCGGGGCACATGCAGCCGCGCCTGGAGCAGCAGGCCGCGCACATGCTGCGCCCGGTGGCGCGCGACCTGGCGCTGCGCATGTACGACCCGGCGAACGTGCCCGAGCTGGACGCGGCGGCGCGGGACTGGACCGCGTGGCCGCTGGAGCACTGCTTCGCGGGCGTGGTCGCGTTCGGCTGGGCGGCGGAGCGCGCGTACCCGCCGCACCCGCTGCTGCGGCAGTGGCTGGCCCTGCTGCTGCCGCTGGGCGCGGGCGCCGAGCCGCTGCCGGCGGGCGCCGGGCGGGAGGAGGTCCTCGCCAACGAGGGCCGCGTGCTGGCGACGGCGCGGCACCGCGGCCTGTGGTGGCTGGGGCGCTGCTGGGACTACCCGTTCGCGGACGCGGCGCTGCGGCGGCGGTGCGACGTGCTCAACGGCGTGCAGGGCACGGCCATGTGCATCGTGGAGACGCTCGAGGGCAGGCGCGCGCACGCCGCCCTCGGCGTGCAGCAGTCGCTGCAGGTGCAGCAGGAGCGGCTGTGCGCGCTGGCCGACGTTGCGTAATCGGTTACTACCACCCCGCGAGCTCCACGCACGCGGAGAGGGTCCAGAGCGTCACGGAGGCGAGGCAGGCGGCGACGCGGGGCAGCGACGCGCAGAGCGCGCTGGTGAGCACCAGGCCGCAGAGCGCGGCCTGCAGCAGCACAAAGGCAAAGGCGAGCGCGCGCGCCGAGAGGCTGCGGTCCAGGCGGCGCTGCCTGCCCTCCTTGGCGCCGCCGAGGGTGCTGCGGAGGAGCAGCAGCTGCGCGCCGAGCACGGCGGCCATGCAGACGACGAGCGCGGCGATGACGGCGGCCGCGCGGGCGTCGTGCGGGGCGCAGGGCATCGCGCGCAAAATAGTGCGCGGTCACAATGGACCACGCGGAAGTGCTCGGCAAGCTCGCGCAGGACGCGGCGGCGCTCGCGCAGAGCACCGACAAGCTCGCGCAGGACTCGGGGCGGCTGGCGGCGGAGGCCGGCGCGGTGCACTCTGCCTACGTGGACCGCTGCCGCAACTACGTGGCGCTGTGCAAGCGCCTGCCGGTGCTCGAGGTCGCGGTGGGCGACCTGGTGCTGCCCACGCTCGAGTACCGGCTGCTGCGCGGCGAGGTGATGACCGTGGAGCTCACCGTGCGGAGGCTGGTCTCGGCGCTCAAGTACCGCGAGACGTACGTGGTCACGGCGCAGGGCGCCTCGCCGGCGGAGGCGCTCAACGACGCGTGCAGGAACGCCAACGCCGACCTGGACAACGCCGTGCAGGAGGTCCCCGCGCGCGCGCTGGTCAAGCGCCACCCGGGCGCGCACCTCGTCTTCGTGCACGACGGCGCGGGGGTGCGGTGCCACTTTTACAACCAGCCCTCGCCCTGCGGCACCGGGTTCACGCCCGCGCAGGCCTTCGCCGGCCTGCTGCAGCAGCTCGGCGAGGCGCCCAAGCCCTCGGGCTGGGGGTCGTTCTTCTACTAGCGCTTCCTAATCCTTCGGTTCTGCATGCTCCACCCGCCGCGGTCCCACACCGCGTCCACGCTCGTCACGAAGAGCGCCGACGGCACGGGCGCCGAGGCGTCGCGCCGCCGCGCCTCGGCCACGGCGCGCTCCAGCCCGGCGCGCTCCGCCGCGTCGCGCGCGTGCATGCTCGCCAGCGCGGCGTGCAGGTCGTCCTCCATGAGCAGCACGTCGGCGGCCGACACGCCCGTCCTGACGTCGGCGGCGTGCCGCTCCCGCGCGGCCTGCCGCGCCCCGGCGGCGGCGGCGTCGAACTGGGCCAGCGCCGCCTCGGCGGCCTGCAGCGCGCGGGCGTACACCGCCGCGCGCTGCCCGGCGACGTCGCGCTCCACGTCGGCGCCGCGCGCGTACACGACGGCCGCGCGCGGGTCGCGCTCCGCGGCGTCCACGGTCATATGCACCGTGCACGCGCCCACGCCCTGCCGCTCCAGCCAGGCCTGCAGGCGCTTGAGCAGGTCCACGGCCTCGGCCGCGCCCAGGTGGCCCGCGCTGAGCTCGAGCGTGTCCGGCTCGACCTGCTGCAGCTGCTCCACGCCGGTGTAGAGCGCGCGCAGCTCCAGGCTGGGCGAGAGGCCGTGCGCGCGCACGACGTCCATGGCGGCGCCGCTGCCCGGCAGCAGCGCCAGGCCGACAAAGTGCACGCGCGCCATGCCGCGCACCGTGGACAGGTAGTCCTCCACCGCCGCCGCGCTCGCCAGCGGCATGACGATGGTCGTGCCTTCGCGCGTCGCGCCCACCGGCCAGCCCAGCGCCCTGGAGAGCGCGCCCTGCCACGCGGGGTCCAGGTGCGTGGCCGCGTGCGTCAGCGCGGACTTGTCGACGACCTGGTGGCCGTGCTCGTCGGTCTCCTTGGGCAGGCTGGGCAGCGCGAGGTCCTCGAAGAGCTCGGCGTTCTGCAGGAGCTCGGGCGGCAGCGTGGCGAAGAGCGCGCGCATCCACGGGTCGGCCAGCAGCGCGCTGCCGCTCAGGTCGACGCGCTGCAGCGCGCCGCCCGCCTTGGCGTTGACGCGCGCGCGCCAGTCCTCCGCCTCGCGGCCGCGCTTGCCCAGCGGCGTGACGTTCTGCGACGAGCGCGGCGACCGCGCGGGCGTTGCGGGCGGCGGCATGGGTTGTGTGTGTGTGTGGTTACGACACGATGTGGAAGTTCACGCTAATCCCCAGCGCCAGCTCTGTATATACGACGCAGTCCGCGCGCTCGCACTCGCCCTCGAGCCAGCGGACCGCGCTCGCGAGCCCGTCGCCCTCCACGCGGACGGACACGGCGTCCGCGCGCTGGCAGGCGGGCACGCGGGCCAGCAGCCGCGTGCCCGCGCCCGTGGCGTCCTGCAGCGCGCTGACGTACCTGCGCGGCGGCGGCCACGCGAACACCCTGCCGCGCGCGCACGGCGCGCCCTGCGCCAGGATGTACACCGCCGGCGCGCACGCGTCCAGCGACAGCCTCCGCGCCGCCCCGGCGCACCCCGCGAGCGCGAGCAGCAGCAGCAGCAGCATTGAGTGCGCGCGGCGCAGAGTTACACCAGCGCGCTCAGCTCCCTGCTCATCTCGCACAGCACCAGGTTCCGGTAGAAGCCGATCACGAGCCGCGCGCGCGTGCGCGGCGCCGCGCCCCGCGGCAGGAAGCGCGACGCGTTGCGCATCTGCGGCTCCCACGCGCACGCCAGCTCCGCGGCCTCCGCGCGCGGCACGCGCGTGACGCGCTCGCACCGCCGCAGCGCCATCATCCGAGCGGCTCCCGGCGCCAGACACGAAACGATGGAGGGCCTGGAGGCGCTGATCGGCGAGCTGGAGGCGCGGCGCGACGCGCTGGTGGAGGCGAGTGTGTGCGGCGAGCGCGCGGAGCTCGCGGCGGCGGAAAAGCTCTGGAAGGCCTCGGGCGCGTACGTCGGCCTCGCCAACGAGGCAAAGTGGTTCCCGGGCCGCCTCGCCGACGTCAAGAAGCAGTCCACGAGCAGGCTGGCGGGCGTCAACGGCGCGATCAACTCGGCGCGCGTGCTCAAGCGCAGCGTCGAGGCGCACATCGAGCACATGGGCGCGAGCGGCGAGTACGACCGCGTCAAGCGGCTGCGCGACGAGGCGCAGGTCCCCTGCCCCTCGCCGGCGGAGGTCTTTGACGCGCTGGTGAAGGAGTTTTAATCAACGCGCCTCGCCGGCGTCGAACGAGCCTTGCCCCCTAGTCCGCCACCACGTTGCCCTGCGCCACCTCCACGGTCACCGCGGGCCCGTTCGCGGGCATGTGCGCCGTGTTCACGTTGCCCTGCGCCGCGGTGGCCGCGACGGTGAAGCCGTGGGTACGCACGTTGCCCTGCGCCACGCTCACCTCGCCGCCCTCGCCGCCGCCGTGCACGTCCACGTTGCCCTGCGCCGAGGTGATCGCGAACCCGCCCGTGTGCTCGCGCACGCGCACGTTGCCCCTGGTCGACGCGGCGCGCAGGTGGCCCGAGAAGCCGGTGACCGCGAGGTCCGTCGCCGCGACGCGCAGGTGCAGCGCGGTGGCCGCGGGCGCGGCCACGCGCGTGCTGTGCGCGGGGCCGCCGGTGACGAGCTCGCCGTCCTTCAGCGCAAAGGCGGGCTCCTTGTCCTCGTCCAGCTCCACGGTGACGGTGACCTCGGTCGCGGCCGGGTCGGCGACGAAGCGCGCCTCGCCCCCGGCCTGCGTGTGGCGGATGCTCGTCACGCCGGGGAACTTGCGCTCCACAGTCTTGGGCTTGGGCGCGTCCTCGTCCACGTACAGCTTGCCGTTGACGAACACGTCCTTGCCGCACGCGAAGATGCTCGCGCCGGGCGGCGCCTTGATGCGCTTGCCGTTGACCGTCGTGCCGCCGCCGCTGACGCTGATGCTCGCGCCGCGCGCCACGACGTTGCCAGAGATCAGCATTTTCGGCATGGCGTGTGTGTGTGTGTGTGTGTGTGCCGGCTCGTTCGCCCGGCCGCACACAATGAACCTGCAGGACCCCCTCGGCGAGGAAGACGAGCGCCCGCCGTGGTTCAGCAGAAAAAAGGCGGCGCAGGTGTCTGAAATCTACCGGCTGCACGACCTCGAGCGGGCGCGCGTGCTCGCGCTCAGCGAGGAGCAGCGCTGGGCCACGGCCGCGCTGGTCGACGGCGCGCTGCGCCTCGAGGGCGGCGGCTACCCCACGCGCTACCACTACCAGCTGTCCATCTGCCGCGCGGACGACCCCGAGATCCCCAGGCTGCCCGACGGCAACCGGTACTACGACTGCACCAAGGCGCACCTGTTCCGGCGCGCGGACGGGAACCTGCTGGCCCTGGGCGCGTACTCGTCCATGACCGCGGTCCCCGGCCCCGGCGTCGAGGCGTTCGTCCTCGCCCACCCGGAGTGCGCCATGGAGGTGTTTACGGCGCACATGCGCGCGCAGCGCGGCGCGTGGTTCAGGGAGGACTCGTTCGTGCCGCCCGAGGGCGCGGTGCAGATCGTTTACCCGTAACGGATGTTCGTCTTCCCGCCGCCCAGCGCGCAGCCCGCGCCGAACGCCAGCCCCAGCAGCAGCCAGCCCGCGCCGCCGCCGCCGTCGTCCTGCTTGGGGGCCCGCGCGCGCGCCTCGCTCCAGACGTCGGCGGGGAGCAGAGTGGACAGGCGGCGCAGGTCGTGCACGCGGTGCTCGGCGACGAACTGCTTGGCCACGAGCGCCTGGCGGTCTACGATGCCGTCGTAGCCCCGCGGCTCGGCCACGAGCGCCTGGCGGTCTGCGATGCCGTCGTAGCCCCGCAGCTCGGCCACGTCCCTGCCGCTCTTGCTCCAGTGCTCGCCGAGGGCGGCGCGCTCCTTTGACAGGTCGAGCGTGGCGTCGCACTGCTCCGTCTTCATCAGCGCGCGCACGTACGGCAGCGCGTCGCCGCAGTCGACCAGGCAGAGCGCGAGGGCGGCGAGGCGCTCGTGGCAGGTGGTCATTCCTTACAAAGTGTGACTACCTCGCTGTGCTCCGAAACGAGCGCGCCGCGCTTGACCACGTGCCGCTCCTCGCGCTCGACCTCCATGACGACCAGGTCGCCGACGTAGAGCGTGTAGTCGCAGCTGCAGTCCAACTTCCACGTGCCGTCGACGGCCGCGTACTCCTTGCCGCTGTCGCTGACCAGCCTGCCGCCGGGCGGGACGCCCACCTTCGTGCCGTCCTCGGTGCAGAACTCGACGTAGCCGCAGCAGCGCAGGCCGCAGCGGAACTTGACGTGGTACGCGCCACTCTGAAAGACGCGCTGCGACGTGACGTTGCAGTAGGTGTAGTCGATGGCGAGCATCGCGGTGTGCCGATGCGCAAAGCCGGTACGCACGAGGATATCCTGTGCGTCTGCCCACACCCCTCGATCTCCCCGTCCGGGGCCCGAGCTCGTCACGGCCCTCCGCCGCGCCGTCTTCCTCGAGGTCGTCGTAATCGCCATCGGCGTCTCCCAGTTACTTGCGCCATTCGCTTACGCCGGCTTCGTCCACCCCCACAGCGTCGCCCATTGCGCAGGCGCCTTCGCGCTCGCCCACCTCTGCGCCGAGCTCCTCGACGCCCTCGCGCTCGTCTTCGGCATCTCCCGCCTCACGAAGACCCTCGCGCTCGCCTACTGCATCGCCAGCCTGGTGGCGGCCCTCGCGCTCGCTGATATCCCAAGGCCCGTCGGCCTCGCCTTTGTGCTCGCCTTCTCGGCTTCCCTCTAGCAGCCAGGTCGCCAACCGCCTCCGGTAATCGTTATAAAACAACCTCCGCTACGTCCGCGCCCTGCACCCAGTGGTAGTGGCGCACGCCGATGCGCAGCAGCCGCGTCTCGCCGACGTAGAGCTCGTACCGCGAGAGGTCGCAGAGGCGCCACGTGCCGTCCGCGTTGGGCGGCTCCTCCGCCTCGCCGCCCCGGTACGACAGGTGCGCGCCCGGCGGCACGGCCACCTGCTCCCCGGTGGGCGTGCAGAAGCTCAGGTAGCCCTCGCCGTCGAACTTGACATGGTAGGCGCCCGCGCGGAAGACGCGCACCTTGCTGTAGTCGCCCCCGCTGTAGTCGACGGCGACGAGCATTGTGAATGGCCGTGCGCAAAAGGCCGGTACGCACAATGTCGCTGCCCTTGCTGGCGCTGGCGTGCAACGGCGTGAGCGGCTGCTACTGGCTGCTGAGCTCGCGCCGCCTGGTGGCGGCCTCGGTGGACCGGCGCGCGCGGAGGGACGACGCGGTGTGCGCGGCGGCGTACGGGGCGGTGGGCGGCGTGGCGGCGTGCCACGGCGCGGGGCTGGCGGCGCTGCAGCGCGTGGTCGAGCCGGCGTGCCCGCTGGCCGCGCCGCGGCTGCGCGCGTCCGCGGCGCTGCTCGGGCTGAACTGCGTGTGGAGCGCCGTGGGGCGGGTGCTGGCGTAACAGTCTAGGCAAGGTGGATTACGCAGGCGACGGAGTAGCAGTAGGGGAAGAGCGAGAGTCCGGCGTGCTTGGGGAAGGCGGCGAGCGTCGCCTGCAGCAGCGCGACGCCCTGCTCGACGGCGTTGGCGTAGACGTGCACGGTGAAGCGCTGGAAGGACTCGTACGGCACGGGGCGGTCCTGCGTCACCTCGACGCCGCGCTCGGCGAGCAGGCGCCGGAAGGCGGCGAGCTGCGGCGCGATGTCCACGCCGTCGAGGGGCACGAAGGGCCGGTCGTGCCTGACGAGCCAGGCGTCGGCGGCCGCTGCCTCCTCGGAGACCTCGGCGCCGACGACGAGCTTCATCTGGCAGGGCTCGTTGTACAGCTCGAGCACGAGCACGCCGGTGTTGTTGGTCTCGCCGCCGACGTTGGTGACGCGGTCGGCGTCGTCGACGCGGCTCTCGGCGACGAAGCGGAAGGTGCGGTCGAGCGCCGCGTCGGCGCGCGGCGCGTCGGCGGCGCAGCGGTTGAACGTCTGCCGCAGGCGCCAGTCGCGCGCGAAGCAGCGCGGCACGGCGGCGGTGAACCACTGGATCGCGCGGCCGTGGATCACGAAGCCGCGCTCGGCGTGCGTGCGCGCGAGGGTGAGCGGCCAGTGCGCGCCCACGGCCCGGGGCGAGTTGAGGCTCTCGCCGTTCTGGCGCATCACGCGGGCGAAGGTCTCGTACAGCTGCACGCGGCCGTCGCAGCGGTGGCGCTCGGGGTCGGTGTAGTCGGGCGTGGTGAACAGGATGGTCTCGATGAGCATCGGCATGGCCAGGTCGTACACGTCGCTGAAGCCGCGGTCCGCGCCCATCATGGCGCGCATCTGCTTGACGCACGCGGGCTTGTCCTGCACGTTCCACAGCATGCGCGTGAAGATGCGCCGCGGAATGACGAACCCGAACAGGTGCGCGGCCGAGGCGAGCTCGCCGTGCGTGGTCTTGTCGGGGAACTGCGCGCTGCCGGAGACGCACGCGGGCACGCCGCAGGCGACGGCGACGGCCTTGACCCAGTGCAGCACGTCGTCGCGCGCGTAGTGCGAGGCCAGGAGCAGCAGGAAGAGCATGTACGGCACGGTGTTGCTGTCCTCGCAGTCGCCGATGCCGCGCGTGCTCATGGTGTTCTCGTCCGTGACGCCGTTGTACCGCAGCTTGCCGCCGTGCGCCTCCCAGCGGTGGTCGCGCACGTACTGCTGCGACTCGCAGAGCGAGCCCAGCGCGTGCATGACGTCCTCGCACGCCTCGCGGGCCCACGTATGCAGCAGCGTGGGGTGGTGCGCGCCCTTGAGCACGACGTCGCCGGCGATGCAGCAGCGCACGACGGCGGCGAACTCGCCGAGCGCGCCGTCGGGGTACGGCCCGAGCGAGCTGGACGTGTTCTCGCGCACGGAGCGCGCGTGCTCGGCCTCCCAGACCGCGCGCGGGCGGCGGCCGCGGAGCTCGACGACCTCGCGGAGGCGGTCGCGCAGGTACTGCTCGGTGGCGACGGGCGCGCCCATGCCGCGGTCGGCGCGCCAGCTCGAGGCGGCGGACGAGCCCGCGTTCATGCGCAGCGCGTCAAAGAGCTCGGGCGGCACGCCCGCCGCGCGCAGCTCCTTGTCCGCGTAGGTCAGCGGCGCGCCGCCCACGGCCTCGAAGGGCGGCGAGGTCATGCGGTGGATGACGGCGTGCATGCGCTTCTCCTTGCAGGCCTCCAGGTACAGCGCGTCGGGCGCGTTGATCTGCCGGTACACCGCGTAGAAGCGGCGCATCCAGTCGGCGCCCGAGGGCGGCGCCGGGGCGCCGGCGAGCGTCGCGAAGCCGTACGTCGCGGGCTGGCTGACCCAGCCCAGGTCGGCGTGCGAGGCCAGCGGCACCGGGCCGGGGCCGAGCAGCGCGTCGGCGACGTGGTGCGGCACGACGCGCGCGTCGGCGGCCTCGCTCTCCAGGTAGTGCAGGTACAGGCAGAGCACGATGCCGTCCGCGCCGCCAAAGCTGGCCACGGCGCTGTTCGCGTAGCGCACGGTGACCCTGCCGGGCGGCAGCGCGCCCGGCGCGGGCACGGCGGGGTGGCCCAGGCCCGAGAGCTCGTACGGCAGCAGGCGCTCGCCGCCGGGCCCGAAGCAGAACACGCGGGTCTCGCCGGCGCGCCAGATCTCGAAGCGGTGCGTGAACCTGCCGCCGCGGAAGAGGTCGCCCCACGGCGCCTTGAAGGCAAAGCCCAGGTCGAGCATCGATTGAGTGCGGCGGGCCGGATATTACCTGCGGCGCACACCACAATGCAGCTCGCCCTCCCGCCCGGCGTGCGCTTCGTGCTCGCCAACGTGGTGCTCCCGGCCGTGGTGCTGGCGGCGGGCATGGCGCTGGCCGAGTCCGTGCTGCCGGCGCTGGCCGGCGCCGCCGCGCCCGCGCTGGGGACGCGCAGCGCGTACGCGTTTGGAGAGTTCATGCCCAGGCACAGGCGCAAGGTCGCGCTGAGCGCGGCGCACTCGCTCGCCGTCGTGCTGTGCGTCTGGCCCGCGCTGTGCGGCTTTGCGCTCGACGCCGCCGCCGTGCAGCCCCTGGCCGCGACCTGGGCGTCGCTCATGCTCAGCTTCCAGGTCGCCGCCTTCTGGCTGGGCGGCCACGAGCAGGACTGGGAGCGCATGACGCTCTTCCTCGTCATGGTCTGCGCCGTCTTCGTGGAGCAGACCGTCTTCGAGCTCTTCCTGGCCGTGCTCGCGGCAGGCACGGCGGCGCGCGCGCTGGACTTTGCGCACTACGGCGCGCAGCACCTGTTCCCGCTGCCGGGGACGACGCCGGCGTGGGGCGCCGTGGCGCTCTGGAGCGCCAGGCTGGACCGCTACCACAAGGCCGCGCTGCGCGCCGAGGCCTGGGCGCTGCTCGTCCTCTTCGTGCACGTGGCCTGGACCGAGCAGATGGACTACATCACCCTGACGCTGTCGTGCTGCCTGGCGGTGATGACCTCGCTCAAGGACCGCGAGTTCTGGGTCCGCGCGGCCCCGCCGGTGCTGCGCGAGGAGGGCAGGCTGCTGAGCGACGTCTTTTCACAGCCCATGCCCCCGCTCGAGGACATCGCCCCGCCCATCGCCCCGCCCAAGGACATCGCCCCGCCGGTCGCCCCGCTCAAGGACCGCGAGGAAGGCAGGCTGCTGAGCGACGTCTTTTCACAGCCCATGCCCCCGCTCGAGGACATCGCCCCGCCGGTCGCCCCGCTCGAGGACGCCGCGAAGGAGGAGGCGCCTACGGGCGGACCTGGCGCCGCAGCGGCCCCAGCGACCCCGTTATCGCCCGCGGCGGCAGAGTGACGGCGTGCATCCTAAACCAGAGCACCGTGACGACCATGAACACCGTAGCCACGCCGCAGTACACGATGAGCGCCGTGCGCATGTTGGAGACGCGCGTCACCAGCGTGACGGCGCTCTGCGGCAGCGTGAAGAAGCTCGCGTTGCGCAGCAGCACGTTGAGCTCGGCCACGTTGCCGGGCGTCAGCGGCGCGCGCTTGGCGTCGTCCACGTCCACCTGCATGGCGGCGACGCGGATGCCGTCCTGCGCCAGGGCGACGAAGGAGGTGCAGTCCGCGCTGCCCTGCAGCAGCTCGGCGACGGCCTGGCAGAAGGTGGCATTCTTCAAGTCGTCGAGGTTGAGCGTGTTTGTGTACTCTACGCGCACGTGCTCGGCGCGCGCGCCCAGCAGCAGCAGCGGGAGGAGGAGGAGCATTAAACAGTGGGCCGTCATACTTTTATGTCCGCCTCCTTCAGCAGCGCGAGCAGGTAGCGCACCTCGGGCACGTAGCGCTCGACGTCCTCGGGCGAGGCGATGGCGGGCAGGGGCGGCAGGTCGGCGGCGTGCTTCCGCATGAGCAGGCCGAGCGCCGCGCGCGCGACCCCGCAGTCGCGCGCGCGGGGCGCCTCCTCGGCCGCCTTGGGGGTGAAGAAGGCCACGTCGGCGCGCAGCTGCGCAAAGTCGAGCATTGTGTGTGTGTGTTAAAACCAGTCCTCCACGGCCTCCTGCTCGCCCTCCTTGGGCTTCTTGGGCGGCGGGCGGAAGACCATGCTGGCGGGCACCGCCTCGTCGAAGGGCGGCGGGTGGAAGTGCTTCACGCTGGGCAGCGCGGCCAGGTCGACCATCAGCGCGCGCACCGCCTTGCTGTAGTAGAGCTTCATGACGAGCTCGCGGTCGCCCGTCTCCGCCATGAGCGCCTGCGCAAAGGCGCGCGCGGCGCGGTTGGCGTTCTCCTCGCCGGTCCAGTCGAGCGGCGTGAACTCGGCCTTGAACTCGTCGGGGAAGTTCTGGCACGGCACGATGTCCGTGCTGCCGCCGATGATGTGCATGAGCATGCGCGTGACGTTGTACTTGAAGTTGCGGCCGCAGTACAGGCACTGCACGTTGGCGCAGCGCGCGTCGTGCGCGTAAAAGTGCTGGAAGCGGCACGTCTTGGAGCGCTCGTAGCGCTCGTAGCCCGCGGCCACGGGCACGAAGCGGTCCTCGGCCAGGTCCGTCTCCCGGAAGCGCGCGCGGCGCTCGCTGGAGACGAACTCGCACGCCTTGACGCTGCGGCCCGGGCCGCCCTGGTAGTGCTCCTTGAGCCTGTCCATCCGGAACGCGGCGGACCACGTGCAGCTCCGGCCGTCCTTGCCGAGCAGGCAGCGCACGCGGCCCCCCGCGAGCCGCTGGTAGTCCACGCCCTCCGTGGGCGTCGTGCGGTTCATAATGGCCCGGTGTGTGACCTCAATGGCGGCCGCGCTGCGTTCCTGGCTCTTCGGCCCGGGCGACGCCGAGCTGTTCCTGCGGCCCTGGCTGTACATGGCCGCGCCCGACGCCGGCGCGCCGCGCGTGCACCCGGACAAGCCCACGCTCGCGCTCGTGGGCTTCTACTTTATCTGCGACACGCCGGCGCGGCAGTGGTCCTACGGCCTGCGGCGGGGCGACTTTGTCGACCAGGAGCCCGAGCTGCGCACCTACGCCATGTCCATCCTGAACGGCCTGCGCGTGCTCAAGACCGACGACCCGTCGATCCCCATCCGCGGCGCCGACCAGGAGCGCGCGCTCGCCGCCGTCGCCAAGGCCGTGGACCCCTACGCCGCGCTCGACGCCTACAAGGCCGCCAACCGGGGCGACGCGCCCTCCATCGAGTACGTGCTCTGGCTGCGGGACGCCTTCTACTAGCGCGGCGTCGAAGGCAGAGTTGTCGTAAAAGGCCGGCACGGCCTTCACAAAATGCAGGCGCCCGAGAAGACGCGGCACAAGCTGCGCGCCAGCCAAGTCCACTGCCGCCTGCAGTGCCTGCTGCGCATGCGCGGCCTGGCGCCCTTCGTGCCCGCGGCGTCCCGGGAGTACAGCCAGCTGGCCCTGCACGCGGAGGACCGGCTCGCCACCCTGGAGCGCGAAATCGCCGCGAAGCTGTGGGACGACCTGGCCGCGGCGCTCGTCTCGAAAGCGCGCGCCGAGGCCGCCCTGTACTTTTGGTGCTTTGGCTGCAGCCGCATGTGCCTGCTGGCCGACACGCCGCAGAAGTGCAGGCTGCGGCTGACCTGCGTCGACTGCCACCGCAGCAAGGAGCTGCAGACGCGGAGCAGGCGCACCCAGGAGCAAGAGTACCTGACCGCGCTCAAGCTCAGCGGGCAGACCTTTGCCAGGCGCCACTGCGGCCTGCGCGACGACGTGCACCGCGCCTGGACCGTCAAGGACGACCTCAGCCGCCTGCTGCTGCGCCCGTTCCTCTCAGAGTGCCCCGGCGGCATGGACGCCCGGCACCACCTGGAATTCGTCGACCCCGCGCTGCCGCCCGTGCCCGCCAACATGCGCCTCGTCCTCGGCGCCAAGAAGCGGGCGGACCGCGCCGCGGCGCCCATGTAACACCGGCCGTTTACCCGGACCCCCTGTTTTGCAGTCCGCGGCTGCCCCCGCAAGCACCCGTCACCCAAAAGTGCCCATGTGACGGCCGAAAATCCCGTCTCTTTTTTCCCATAGGGTTGCAGTACACACGCACGTGGCGCCGGTGGGCTCTCTAAAGTCGCGAAAGCGCAGCCAGCGCTCCGCGCTCCGACGC
>Ga0302317_10001026_pt1 | contig 21688 bp, 24 predicted proteins | sample III_Palsa_N3_3_FD_200450 | JGI IMG/M metagenome (GOLD analysis project Ga0302317, IMG submission 200450) | Peat permafrost microbial communities from Stordalen Mire near Abisko, Sweden - III_Palsa_N3_3 | ecosystem: Environmental > Terrestrial > Soil > Palsa > Peat permafrost | place: Sweden...
CAACTGCTGGTCGGCCACCTTGCGATCCGAGAGCAGCGCGCTCAAGGGCGAGGAGCCGATCATCTCGCGCAGCGAGGTCTGCGCGACCCGCAGGATGGCGCGCCGGTAATCGGTGATTTCAAGTGCAGCGCGTTCGACATCGTGCACCTGCCAGAACAGGATCGCATCGATGTTGGCCGGGACCGTATCCTTGGTCAGGGCCTGTTCGGCGTTGAACTCTGTGGTCTGGATGCGCTGATCGATCCAGGTGGTCACCGTATCGACGAAGGGGATGATGAAGAACAGCCCGGGCCCGCGGATGCCCTGCAGGCGACCGAAACGCAGCACCACGGCGCGCTCCCACTGATTCGCCATCAGCATGGACAACTGCGTCAGGATCCCCAGCAACACCACGGCGCCCGGAATCACGTAGGCGAACAGCGCAGCTTGCTCGCGCCAGAAGTGCCCCAGCAGCACCCCGCTGATGATCAGCACTATGGCGAGCATTGTCGCCGGCGCATTTTTTCCCAATCCGTTCATGCTTCTTCTCCCGGTGAATCACTCAGTTCCAGTATCTGGCGCGCAAGCGCCTGCGGATCAATACCCGCGGCGCGGGCGGTCGCGATGGTCTGTGCGGCGAGGCCGGCGATGCGGCGGGACTCGCGCTGCGGATCCAGAGGCGGAGGCTGCTCGGCGACAAAAGTGCCGCGCGCCCGCACGATCACAATTGCGCCGCTGGCCTCGAGTTCCTCGTAGGCATGGCGCACAGTATTCAGATCGACCTTCAGTGCGACCGCGACCTCGCGCATCGTGGGCAGTTGCTCGCCGGGCTTGAGCTGGCGGGCGCCGATCGCCTGCAGCATCTGGTCGCGGATCTGCACGTAGATCGGAATGCCCGTGGGCTCAAGGTGGATCGTGGTCAGCATGGCACTCATCTGTATGACTGTATGCATACAGTCTGCTCATCGACAGGACCTGTCAAGTCCGCCAACCACCACCGGGCGCCCCCGTAGCCCGGTGCGGTGCGGCCGGAGCGCTAACTGGCCGGATTCCTTAATTACTCTTCATGTGTAGTGAACGATTTGCACCCATGTACGTTCCTATAATGTAAGTCACAGAAGCGATGCGCGACGGTCGGCTCAAGGGAGTTCAAGATCCCACCCACAGGGCCGCGCGCACCGCCAGATCAGACGCTCAGATGCGGTTAACGAGGTGTTGAAATGAACGTGCGAACTCCGAGAAGCCGAAAGGTGCTGGTGCTGGTGGCAGCGCTGCTGGGGGCCGTCTCCGGCACAGCAATGGCGCAGAACCACAGCGGCGGCGGCGGCGGTGGCGCCCATGCCAGTGGCGGTGGTGGTCATGCGGCCGCGGCGGCGCCGCGTGCGACCCGGGGGAGCGCAGGTTACGCGCGCGGTGGCGCCAATTACGCCCGCGGCGGGGCCTATGGGGGGCGCTATGCCGCGCCAACCAACCGCTCGGCCCCGTACGCGCGACCGAGCTATAACGCCGGTTACGCTCATGCGGGTTATGCCGGTTATGGCCACGCCGGCTACGGCGGCTACGGTCGCGGCTACTGGGGCGGCGGTGGCTACTGGCGCGGTGGCATCTGGTTTGGTGGCTTCGTGGCCGCCCTGCCGCTCTACTACGATTCGTTCTGGTGGGGTGGGGTGCCTTACTACTATGCCGATGACACCTACTATGTGTGGAGTGGCGCGGCGAATCAGTACCAGGTCGTCCCGCCGCCGGGCGAGACGGCACCGACCGATGGCGGCGCCGATGCGCAGCCCTCGAGCAGCCCGGACCTGGTGGTGTACCCCAACAATGGGCAGAGCAACGACCAGCAGTCCAAGGATCGCTATGAGTGCTATCACTGGGCGGCGACCCAGAGCGGCTTTGACCCGACGCAGCCCAATGGCGGGCAGGGTGCTTCAGCCCCGGCCAATCGCGACGGCTACATGCGTGCCGAGGCCGCCTGCCTCGAGGGCCGCGGCTACACGGTCAAGTAGTCCTGGACCCGGGCCGCTGCTCATGAGCGGCCCGGGCTTAGCTCCCGACCCCGCGCGCCAGCTCCCGCTGCACCCTCGGGGGTGGTCCAGCCCCTTGATTTAAGTGGGCGGAGCGGTGAATCGTGGTATGCTCCGCCCCGATCGTTTACGTCTCAGTGTCATCCGATGCGCTCATCCGCGCAGAAGAGTCCCGCCGTGCCGCCTGCGATCAGGTGACAGGATCTACGGTTTGATGGCTCGCGAGAAACTCTCTCCCTGACTTCACTGCTGTTCCTGCCGTGTAGAACTGCAGAGGGACTCATTACTTCGTCCCCCTAAGAGCAGTTTGAGTCATTTGGAGTTTATTTAATTTTATGGCGAAGATTTACGTTGGTAACCTGCCGTTTACGGCAACCGATGCGGACATCCGCACCCTGTTCTCACAGCACGGCACGGTCGAATCCGTCTCGCTGCCCACCGATCGCGAGACCGGCCGGCCGCGTGGCTTCGGCTTTGTTGAAATGAGCCAGGCCGACGCCTCGCGTGCCATTCAGAGTCTGAATGGCCACGACATGGGCGGCCGTCCGCTCCGCGTGAACGAAGCTCAGGACAAGCCCCGCACTGGCGGTGGTGGACGTCCGGGCGGCGGCGGCGGTGGTGGTGGCTACCGCGGCGGTGGCGGCGGCGGTGGTGGCGGTGGCGGCGGCGGCGGTGGCCGCTGGTAAGCAGTAGCTAAAAGCTATCCCAGAAGGCCCGGAGAAATTCGGGCCTTCTGGTTTGCGAGATCTGGTCGGCGGCGCCACGCGCACTGCAGAGCATTTCCGGCATATCTGATGGAGAAGCCGATCATGGAACAGGATAAGTTGGCGGGGCGGCTGCAACAGGCACCAGTGCCGTTCGCAGGCGAAACGAATAATGATTATCGGGCGCGCATCGCGCATCACCAGGCCGAGCTTCAGGAGCGCCGCCAACGCGAGCTGCTCGAACAGGCCTCGACGCTCAATACGCCCTCGGCGCGTATTCGTATCTGGGAGCGGCTGCATCGGGTTTCTCTGCCGCGGGATCCGCAGCACCGACTGCTCGATGTCATCGCGACCAACACCGGGCTCACGGTCGATGAGGTGCGTGACGAGCAGCGGCTGCGCGTCGCGGCCGCAGCACCGGCGATCGTACCGACACCCGCGGTCTAGTGTGGCCCGCCACACCTAATATTTTAAGTTGAGGAATTGCCTTGGCTAAACCCAATTACCGCCAGCAGAAGCGCCAGAAGGAAATCTCGCGCAAGTCTCGGCAGGCTGAAAAGCTCCAGCGCCGCACCGGCAAGCTTGAGCCTGAGAGCGATGCCGCGGGCGCGCCCGTGGCCCCTGCAGCGCCTGCTGAACCGCAGACCAGCACATGAAACTAGCACCTCGCAAAGCTGTATCCAGCATCGAGCAGCGCCGCACGCGCAGGCTCTCCGATCGGGTGGCCGCACCGGCGCTGCGCACTGCCTTCCCGCAGGTGGAGAATCTGCGCATCGAACTGAATTTCTCCGATCGCACCGCGCATGCGCCCTCGCTCCAGCAGCACATCCTCTACCCCTCGGCCCGGGCCTTCTTCCGCTTTGCCTGCCCGTGCTTTGAATGCGATGGCGAGTTCGATCTGACCGGCGCGGTCAATAAACTGGTGGCCGATCCGGCCGGCAGCAAGCGGCGCGTGAACCGCACCGCGACCGACACGCTGGCCTGCCAGGGCGTGCGCTTGCGCGATCGGCCGACCAGCCAGCTGTGCCCGATCCAGGTCCAGTTCCGTCTGGTGGTCAGCGGCGCAGCGTAAGCCTCGGGCAGCCCGCAAGGCGCTGCCCGACTTTGATGAGATCAGTTGACGGCTTTAGGGCCACGTGGTTTTTGATTCCCTTCGCTTCCCTCAACATGTTCAGGAGTGGCTAGCTATGAGCAAAGGCATGGACCGCAAGAAGGAAACCAAGAAGAAGCCGGCCAAGACGATGCTCGAGAAGCGCGCGCTCAAGCAGGCCAAGAAAGCCGAAAAAGGCTTTAAGTACCCGACCTGATGAGCATGGCTCGCGGGCCGACGGGTGTGCCGCCCAGCGCGGCGGAGGTCAGTACGGATTCGCCCAGTGCTGAGGCTGTGCGCGCCTCCTGCCGCGCCGCGGTCGAGCGCTACCGCGTCCCTTCAACGCCCCGGGCCCTGTGGCAGCTGGGCAATACACTGATTCCTTACGCCCTGATCTGGTGGCTGCTGCATTTCCCGCTGCTGCGCAGCTGGTGGATCGCACCGCCATTGTTGCTGCTGGCTGCGGGGCTGCTGGTGCGGCTATTCATCATTTTCCACGACTGCGGGCACGGCTCTTTCGTGCGCTCGCGCCTCGCCAACCAGCTGATCGGCATCGTGGCGGGGCTGCTGACCTTCACCCCTTACTTCTACTGGCGCTGGCAGCACGGCGTGCATCACCGCACCTCGGGGGATCTGGATCGGCGCGGCGCCGGTGATATCTGGACGCTGACAGTGCAGGAGTACCTGGAAGCTTCGCGCTGGCGGCGCTTTGCCTACCGCATGGCACGCAACCCGATCATCCTGTTCCTGGTGGCACCGCTGATCATGTTTGTGATCGTGCAGCGCCTGCCCGCGGCCGATGCTCCGGCGCGCGAGCGCCGCTCGGTGCACCTGACCAATATCGGACTCGCCCTGATGGTTGTGGCGATGTGCGCGCTCTTTGGCGTGAAGACCTACCTGCTGATCCAGTTGCCACTGCTGGTGATCTCCGGTGCGGTCGGGGTGTGGATGTTCTATGTGCAGCATCAGTTTGATGGGGTGTACTGGGAGCGGCGCGAAGCGTGGGATTACACCGCGGCGGCACTGCAGGGCAGCTCCTACTACAAGCTGCCGCGCATCCTGCAATGGTTCTCGGGCAACATCGGCTTTCATCATATCCATCACCTGAGCCCGCACATCCCCAACTACAACCTGCAACGCTGCCATAACGCGGCCGCGACCTTTGGTGCGATCCGGCCGCTGACCCTGCTGGCCAGCCTGCGCTCGTTGCGGCTGCGCCTGTGGGATGAACCGCGTCGCGAGCTCATCGGCTATGCCGACCTGCGGCGCCTGCGCCGTGCCGGTGGCGGGCGGTTGCAGCTGGCGCGCGCCCGCGCCCGCGAGCACTCGGCCCGCTAGCCTCAAAGGCCTTACGGATTCAGGCGTGGTGCCGGGCCCGAGGCCCTTTCACTTCCGGGCACCGTAACCTTGGCGCCTGCGGCAGCGAACCTCTGTAGCGGCTGGCATGTGCCGCGCTGTGGACGCCTGATATGCGCTCGCTGTTCTCGCTCGCTGCAATCGTGAGCCTGCTCGCCAGCAGCATCAGCCGCTCGCAGCCGCCCGTGACCGTGCTCGAGCTCTACACCTCCGAAGGCTGCAGCTCCTGTCCGCCGGCCGAGGCGCAGCTCGCGCGCCTGGCCGAGCGAGCCGATGTCATCGCGCTCGCCTTTCATGTCGACTACTGGGACGCTTTGGGGTGGCAGGATCGCTTCGGGCTGCCGGCCGCGGTGCTGCGCCAGCAGCACTACGCGCACAACCTCGGGCGCAGCAGCGTCTACACACCGCAGTTCATCATCAACGGTGCCAGCGACGTGCTCGGCAGTGGCACACTGCCACCACTGCCGACCAGCTTGCCCTGGCAGCTTGAGCTCGCCTGTGATGCGCAGCGCCTGAGCGTGCAAGTGCGGGGTCCGGCGCAAGCTGATGGGAGCGAGCTTACGCTGGTGAGCTATCGCGACCGCGCGGTGAGCGCGATCGGGCGCGGTGAGAATCAGGGCCGCACGCTGACCGAGGTGCGCATCGTGCGTAGCATCGAGACGCTCGGGACCTGGGACGGTACGGCGCGCAATCTGCGCATCGAGCGCTCACACCTGCCTGCCGATGCCACCGGCATCGCACTCCTGATCCAGCGGCCGGGCCCCGCTGCCATCCTGGCCGCCGCGCAGCTCACGCTGCGCTAGCTGCGGTGCGCTCAGTCGCGTGGCTCGAGTACCCGGTGCAGGATGCCGCCGATGGCCGCGCCCAGGATCGGGGCGACCCAGAACAGCCACAGCTGGTGCACGGCCCAGCCGCCGATTACCAGCGCCGGGCCGGTGCTGCGCGCCGGATTGACCGAGGTGTTGGTAACCGGAATGCTCACCAGGTGGATCACCGTCAGTGTCAGGCCGATCGCCAGCGGCGCGAAGCCTACTGAGGCGCGCCTGGAGGTTGCGCCGAGGATCACCAGCAGGAAAAAGCAGCTCATCACCACTTCGCTAAGGAAGCAGGCTGCGAGGCTGTAGCCACCGGGCGAATGCTCGGCGTAGCCGTTCGAGGCGAGGCCACTGGCCATGACATCGAATCCGGGCTGACCCGAGGCGATCAGCGCCAGCACCGAGGCGGCGGCGATGCCACCGAGCACCTGCACAATCACGTACGGCAGCACATCGCCGATGCCGATCCGCCCGGCGACCCAGGCGCCGACCGTGATCGCGGGGTTGAAGTGCGCACCGGAAATATGGCCGACCGCGTAGGCCATCGTCACGACGGTGAGGCCAAAGGCGAGTGCCACGCCAAGCAGGCCGATGCCGACACCCGGAAACTTGGCCGCCAGCACGGCCGCGCCGCACCCACCCAGTACCAGCCAGAATGTGCCGAAGAATTCGGCCAGGAGTTTCTTGTACATAGAGGCCCTCTTTGATGTGAGCGCTGTTTGTTGTGGTTCGCGCCCGGCTCCCCGCCGGTGGTGCGAATTGCGCCGCAGCAGATGGTACGTGCACCGGGTGCAGGGGCTCAAGGCCCCGGGCGGTGTATTTAGGGTGAGCGGGCTGGCCCGGATTTCAGGCGAACAGCATGCCCGAGAGTCCCGCGCTCAGCAGCTCCTCGAGCGCCACGCGGGTGAGTTCGATGCGCTCGAGGGCGGCCACCAGCAGCACTTCATCATGCGCGGACACGGCTTGGGCCAGCGACTGCAGGGGCCGCGGAGGTGGCGCGGCCACAGGGGTCGCGTCGGGGATTGAGGGTTGCACCATCGAATGCCTCCTCGATCGGGCACTGGCATCGCGTGCTCAAGCGCCGCACCGCTACCGGTCGCGCCTATCGTGAGGCCCCGACATTACTCCGCTGATGTCGCTGGCGCGAATATTTGATGACAGCGCTCAGCCGGGCGCTCGCAGCGCGCTAGAGTCCGAGCTGTGCCGCCGCCAGCACGCCGCCGGAAGCCACCAGGCAGTACCAGCCGAACAGCTGCCAGCGGCCGTGCTCGAGCCAGCGCGAGAGCCAGCGCAGCGCCAGCAATCCGGCCAGGAAACTGAAGAGCATGCCGAGCAGGCTCGGCCACAGGGCACTGGCGAGCGCCTCATGCAGATTCACTCCCGCGCCGGCATGCCGGATCAGGCGGCGCAGCTCGAGGGCGATGACAGCCGGTGTCAGCACCACGGCGAGTGCAAAGCTGAACTCCTCGCTGCGCACCTGATCAAGCCCGCACAGCAGGCCGGTGGAGATCGTGGCGCCCGAGCGCGAGAAACCACGGAACGGCAGGCACAGGCCCTGCACCGCGCCGATCAGCGCCGCCTGAGCAGGGCGTTGCGGTGCAGCGCCCGTGGGCTGCAGCGCGCGCCGCGCCGAGATCAGGATCAGTGCACCGACCGCGGCCAGGCTCCAGGCCATCAGATACAGATTGCCAAACAGGCTCTCCACTTCGCCACCGGGTCCAAGTAGCAGGCGCACCGCGATTTTCATCACGGCATAACCGATCACGACGGTCAGGAGCGTGGCCATGATGATCTGTGAGGCGGCCGGGACAAACACGGCGCGCGAGGCAAAATAACGCCGGCGCCAGGCGTTCCAGAAGTACACGATCACCGCCAGCATCGTGCCGGTATGCAGCATCACCAGCAGCAGCGTCATCTGCGGTGTCGTTGGATCCAGGCCCATCAGTTTCTCGCTGATCACGACATGCGCCGAACTCGACACGGGCAGCAATTCGCACACGCCCTGCACGAGCGCGAGGATCAGGACCTTGAGCAGCAGCGGCATCAGCAGCCTCCGAGGAAGTGGTGGAGGCTCACTATACCGGCTCGGCCGCGCTGAACCGAGCCGCACGCGCCGCGGGCGTTCAGTGGCCCGGGCGATCCGGCGGCGGCGGGGTCTTGCCCCACGGGACCATGCGCTGCAGCTCCGGCTCCTTGTCGAGGAACTGGTGCTTGAGCGCTCCGAGCACATGCAGCGCGAACAGCACGTAGAGGGCGTAGCCAAACCAGGTGTGCAGGTTGCCAAAGAGCGTATGGAGCGATTCCTTGGTGGCTGGATCCTGGCGCATCACAAAGCCGATGCGCGGCCAGGGCATCAGATTAAAGAGCCGCATCGGGTGGCTCGCTGCATCCTTCCAGGCCGAATCATGCAGCCAGCCCGACAGCGGCAGCGCCAGGATCAGCAGGTACAGCACCGCGTGCGCCAGGTGCGCGCTCAGCTTTTCCCAGCGCGGGTAGTTTGCAGGCAGCGGCGGCGGCCGGTGCGCAGCGCGCCACAGCAGGCGCAGCAGCACCAGGCCGAGCACCGTGATGCCGATCGATTTGTGGGTATCGATGATCGGCCGCTCCCAGCCCTCCGGGAGCGAGTCCACCGAGAGCGCGAGCGTGACGTTGATGATGATCAGCAGCGCTACCAGCCAGTGCAGCAGCATGGCGATGCGCGTGTAGCGAGGCGAAGCCGGCGGCGGCGAACTCATGCAATGCTCCTGAAGCGATGCCCCTGCGGTCAGCTCCACAGCCCCGGTTCGGTGACGAACTCGATCAGGTTACCGGCATTGTCGCGCACAAAAAAGCCCGAGCCGTGCTTGGCCCTGACCACCATCGCGATGTCTGCGCCCTTGGCGCGCAGCTGCTGCTCGAGTGCCTCGACGTCCGCGACCGCGAAGGCCACGTGCTTGTTGCCGATCGTGCGGTTATCGCGATCCGGAAAGCGGCGGTCCTCGGGCAGCGGGTTGGCATTGGGCACTTCGAAGAGCTCGAAGCGCAGCGCGCCGCGCTTGATGATAGCGACGTTAGCCGGAATCTGTGGGATCGGGAAGCGCCGCTCGACCTCGAAACCGAGCATTTGCTGGTACCAGGCGATCGCCTCCTCGAGATTGGGGACGCTCACCCCACCGTGGTGGAAGCGCAGTTCAGTGGTCCTTGGATCTGCAGACATCGTGTTGGCTCCTCTGGCAAGTTGAAATTGTCCCACAATCGCTGCGCGCGGGCGCCGCTGTGCACGGCTTCAGTGGCGCTCTTCGGCCCAGTGCACCATCGGCAGACCCGCAACCGGGGCGCGAAAGTACGGAATCGTCGTACCGCGCAGGCTCCCCAGATACACCGTCTTCAGATCCTTGCCCCCGAAGGTCACACTCGCCATCAGCGGTGCGATAGTGCCGGCGGTGGCGCCCATGACCTGCGGGGTCATGGTGCCGGCGAAGAAGTGCTGCTCGAAGACGCGCACCTTCTCGGCATCGCCATCATCGAGCAGCACCAGCAATTGCCCTTCCGGGGTCAGTGCGATCAGCCGATCGTAGTGCACCAGCGTGGTCCAGAGATTGCCGTAGGCATCAAAGGCAAAACCATCGGGTATCCCGCCGAGATCACTCGGGCCGAAGATCTCGCGCCCGCTGAGCTGCCCGCCATCGCCAACCCGCAGGCGCGAGATGCGCCGCGCGTTGGTCTCGACCACGTACAGCCACTGCTCGCGCGCATCGAAGCGGATCTCGTTGGTGCCGACAAAGCCCTCGGCCATGATGTGGATGCCGCGCGCATCGATCATCGCCACATAGCCATCGGCCAGCTTCTCGTTGATCGAGCGCGTCCACGGCACCGAGCGCGTCGTGACGGTGAACCAGATGCGGTTGTGCGAATCGCGCAGGATGAAATTGGTCTTGCCGAGCGGCTGCCCATCAAGCTCGGTGTAGAGGGTCTTCGAGTGGCCATCGCGCGTCATCAGCTCGATGTGATCGGTGCCGAAATTGGCGATCAGGATATTGCCGCCGGCATCGAAGGCCAGCCCGTTGGGCAGTGTGCCTTTGAGCATGTAGCGTTCCGGGGAGTCGGATTCGGCAAAGCGCGTGTCCACGCTCTGGCTGATCAGCGTCTGCGTGCCATTGGCGCCGATGCGCATGACGCCGCCGCGTGCATCCGCCGACCAGAGCGTGCCATCGGGCTCGGCCAGGATGCACTCGGGTCGCTGCAGGTCCTTGCCGATGGTGCGGATCCGTTTGCGATCCACCTGCCAACCAAGCAGCGGGTTATCTCGAGTGGGCATCGTCGGGTATCTCGCAGGTCTTATATAAGAGGGGTGCTGGTTTGCCAGAGTAGCGCGGCTGGCGCCGGGGTAAAGGCACTTCTTTGTTACTTTCGAGCGATCCGCTCTACTGAGGCGGGCGCGGCTGCGACTTGCAGATTCTTGACCCGCCAGGGTTTGCCTGCACTTCGCGGCCGCAGCCATAATGCCTGATCAGCGCCGTTTGGCCACTGTGCCGGTGTTGATGGGGGGATCCAATGAATTGCGTGAAGAGCCCGCAGCGCCGATCGGGCAGGGCGTTGTTGCTGTTCATGGCGCTGCTGTGCAGCGGCGCGCTGGTGCGCGTGCTCGCCGCCTCCGAGCGCGAGTGGCCCGGTGTCTGGGCGCGCGAGGAGGGCTTCGAGCATCCGGACCCTAAGCGGATCCTGCCGTTTCTCACCCCCGAGGCGGCGGCGGATTTCACGCGCGCCATCGAGCAACACAGCTTTCGCGTGCCCTGGTCCTTCTGCGATCCGGTCGGGCTCCCGGCCATCCTGAGTGAATATCCCAACGGCCTCGAATTCCTGTTCACACCCGGACGCGTGACGATGCTGGCCGAGGACAGTTCGATCCGTCGTATCTACACCGACGGCCGCGCGCATCCCAAGGAGGTTGATCCCAGCTACTACGGGGACTCGATCGGTCACTGGGAGGGGGCGACGCTCGTGGTAGATACGGTGGGCCTTCAGGATGACAATGACATCGTCATCGGCTATCCGGCCGACAGTGAAACGATGCATGTGCAGGAGCGCTGGCATCGCGTGTCAGCTGATCTGTTGCAGGTCGACATCACGGTTGATGGCGTGGATGCACTCAAGCTGCCGTTCACGCGCACGCAGCGCTACAAGCGCCGTGCCAGCGGCCTGATGAAGGAGCAGCTGTGCGTGGCCAGCAAGAATCGTGATACCGGCAGCGGCCTGAACCTGGCGCCACCGCCGCCGCAGAAGCGTACGCCCTGATCTCATGTGGCCTCAAGCGATCAGCAAGCTCACGATGAAATGCGCGCCGCGTGGTCTGCTGCTGCTCATGAGCGCAACGCTGGCAGCGACACCGGCGCTGGCCCACCACTCCTTCGCGCAATTTGATACCGAGCGCAGCGTCGAGCTCATCGGCACGATGCGGGCGCTTGAATGGCAGAATCCACACGCCTGGATCTGGATCGACATCATGAAGGCCGACGGCACCAGCGAGACCTGGGGCGGAGAGTTCGGTGGCGGGCCAAGCACGCTGCCGCGTGATGGCCTGACGCGCAACATGATCCAGCCGGGCGATAAGATCACGCTCACGTTGTATCCGGCGCGCGATGGCAGCAAGGCCGGCTCGGTGGCGAAGATAATGCTGGAGGATGGACGGCTTTTGAGCTTCCAGCGACCGATGCCTGCACCGACGCCGACGCCGACGCCGGCGGATCCTTCGGCCGCGCCCAAGTAGCGGCAGACATTTTCTGGGGCGCGGCCCGCGCCCGGCCGGGCATTGCTCTAATCGAACCCTTGAGTTACTCGCGCCGCCTCGGCGCGAGTGCTGCAAATCATTTGCCACTCTGGTGCGCTGCCTTTACGCTGGCAACTGCCCGGACGTTACAGAGCGTCCGTTTGGTCCAGGCAATTTCCGGGGGAGTTTGATGCGGCAGCGTGCAATCGTGTGCTGGCTCAGTGGGCTCCTGCTGCCGCTGCTGGGTGCGGCAGCCGAGTCTTATACCTATGTGCATCACCCGGTCTCGACCGATCGGGTTGCCGCCCAAGAGGCCTTTGATCGTGGATTGACGATGATCTACGCCTACGCGCCCGATGAGGCGCAGCTGTCCTTCGAGCTGGCTGCGAAGCTCGATCCGTCGCTGGCGATGGCCTGGTGGGGCGTTGCGCTTTCCTACGGCGCCAACATCAACAATGAACCGCAACTGGAAGCTACGCACAAGGCGGCCGAGGCGCTGCTGCACGCGAGCGAACTGGCACGCGCGCATGCAACGGCTGAAGAGCAGGCCTACATCGCTGCGCTTACTACCCGCTACAGCAGCGTGGCGCAGCCGGACTTCGATGCGCTAGCGCTCAATTATCGCGAAGCGATGCGCGCGCTGATGGCTGCGAACCCCGATGATCCCGATGCGGCGGCGCTGTATGCCGAAGCACTGATGGACCTGCACCCGTGGCGGCTGTGGGGGAACGATGGCGCGCCAGCCCCAGGCACCGAGGAGCTGGTGGGCATGCTCGAGGAGCACCTGGCCCGCTCGCCCCTGCACATCGGCCTGATGCATTTTTATATTCACGCGGTCGAGGCAGGCCCGCATCCGGAGCGGGCGCTGGCGGTGGCGCAGCGGCTCGGGAGCCTGCCGATGGAGCCGGCTGCCGCGCACCTGGTCCATATGCCAGCGCACATTTATCTGAAGGTCGGAGACTGGCCCGCGGCAATCGCGGCCAACGAGCACTCTGTGCATCACGCGCTCGATTACCGGCACAGTGCCTATCCTGCCGACCAGCAGGCGTGCGGGCACTGCCTCGATTTTCTGCGCTATGCCTATGGAATGGTCGGGAACCTCGCCGGCGCGCGCATGGCCGCCGAGCACGTCGAAACGCTGTGGGAGGACCCAAGCGAGCGGCTCAGTGTCCTGGTGCTGTTCGGACAGTGGGATGAGGTGCTGGGCGTGCCCGAGCCGACTCGCGTGGAGCAGCCGCATAACAGCAACGTGCATCTCACGCACGGCTTCTGGCATTACGCGCGCGGCATGGCGTTCGCCGCTACCGCACGCCCCGAGCAAGCGGAAGTGGAGTTGGCAGCGCTGCGTAGCGAGGCGGGGCAGCTGCCGGCGCGCTACCTCGTGCCGGCCGGAGCGCTCGGGCTCGAGCACACGCTCGATGATCTGTTCCGGGAAACGGATCAGGAAACGCTGGCGCTCGCCGATGCGGTGTTGCGCGCACGACTGGCCGAGGCGCGCGGGCAGGGCGCTGCGGCCATTGCGCAATGGCGCGCCGCTGTGGCATTGCAGGATCACAGTGCCTACAGCGAACCACCGCTGTGGTACTACCCGGTGCGCGATTCGCTCGGCGCCGCGCTGCTGCGTGGCGGGGCGGCGCGCGCGGCCGAGGCGGTATTCAAGGAGGATCTGGAGCGCACGCCCAATGATCCGCGCGCCTACTTCGGGCTGGCAGCGGCGTACACCGCTCTGCATCAGCGCACTGCTGCGACGGAGGCTGAGGCCAAGTTTCGCAGTGCCTGGCAGCTTGCGGACCGGCCGCTGGCGTTGTCCGATCTCTAGCAGGCCGCCGCCCGGCTGCTCCGGCACACGGTTTGATCAGTTGAGCTTGAAAAGTGGCTCAAATGGTCCTACTGTGAACCTTAAGGCGGGAGGACTATTCGATGGCCATGCCGGTAGATCGGGTTGAGGAGATTCTGGGGCTCAAGCGCAGTGCGCGCGGCACCCCGGGTCTTGCCGCTGCCGTAGAGAAAGGGCTGCCACGCAGCGCCCTGCTGCGTACGGTGGCGCGCGCCGGACTGGTCGGCAAGGCACGCGAATCGCTGCTGCACGGAGTCGTACCGCTGGCGACCTTCAAGCGGCGCACGCGCCTGAAGCTGCACGAGAGTGAGAAGACCGAGCGCCTGGCGCGCGTGATTGCGCTCGCCGAGTTGCTCTGGGATGACCTGCCGGCCGCCCAGCGCTTCCTCAATGCGCCGCACCCCGAGCTTGCCGGGCGTACGCCGCTTGAAAGCGCTGCCAGTGAGCTCGGTGCACGGCAGTTCGAAGACATCGTGATGCGCGCCCTTTACGGGCTACCGGTTTAGCGCTGCACAACGCCCCGTGCTGCTCTATCGCATCGCCGATGAGCGCTTTGGCGCCGAGAGCGGCGAGGGTGCTCGGCTCTATGGCGGGCGCTGGAATTCTCCCGGCCGGGCCGTGATTTATGCCTGCACCACCTATGCCGGCGCGATGCTGGAAAAGCTGGTGCACACCGGGCGCCAGATCCCGAAGCACCAGGTGTGCGTGAGCTTCAGCGTGCCCGAGACGCTCAAGATCATCGAGTTGCAGCTGGGCCGGATCCGCGGCTGGGAGGCCGAGAACTGCCGGGCGAGCCGGCGCGCCGGGGATGCGTGGCTGAGCGCGAAATCAAGTGCCATCCTGCTGGTTCCAAGCGTCGTGTTCGCGGTCGAGCGCAATGCGCTGATCAATACCGCGCACCCGGATGCGCGGCGCGTGCGGGTACAGAGTATCGAGCCGGTGCGCTGGGATGAGCGCCTGTTTGCACCGCCGCCGGAGTAAGGCATGCGCATCGGCCTGATCTCCGATACCCACGGTCTGCTGCGTGCCGCGGCGCTGGCGGCACTGCGCGGCAGCGAGCAGATCATCCATGGGGGCGATATCGGCGAGGCATCGCTGCTCGAGTCGCTCGCGCAGCTGGCGCCGCTGACCGTCGTGCGCGGGAACAATGACACCGCGCCCTGGGCACAGTCCTTACCGGAGCAGGCGCGGCTGCAAGTGGGTCCGATCCGGGTGCTCGTAGTCCATGATCTGAAGAGCCTGGATCCAGAGAGCCTCAGCTGGCAGCCACGTGTGATTGTCTCGGGCCATTCGCATCAGCCCTCGGTGCGCGAGGCGCACGGCGTGCTGTACGTGAATCCCGGCAGTGCCGGACCGCGGCGTTTTCGGCTGCCGATTTCGCTCGCCGAGCTGATCATCAGCGGCGAGCAGGTGCGCGCGCGCCTCATTGACTTGCCGCCCTAGCCTTCGGCAGCGCTGATCGCGCCCCTCAGGCCGCAGGCGGTGGCTGTTGCTCGATGCGCGGCAGCTGCTCGCTGATGCAGGCCCAGTCCGGCGCCTGCGAGGTCCAGATGGTCATCGCCGGGACCGCGAGATTCGGATCCTCGAGGGTGCCGACGCGCACGAACACCAGCTGGGGTCGCGATTCGGCCTCGCTGTACAGGTGCGTGCCGCAGGTCGGGCAGAAACGGCGGTGCATGAGATTGCCGCTGTCGGCGATGCCCGCGTAATCGCGCGTCTCGCCGTGGCGCGTGAAGGTCTCGGTACGAAAGCAGGTGTTGACGGTGCCACTGCCGGCGCCGATGAATTGGCACACGCGACACCAGCAGGCGCGCGTCACGATCGGTGGCGCGCTGCTCTCATAGCGCACCGCGCCGCACAGGCAGCCACCGCTGATCTTCACCGCCCAGGCTCCTCGCACATGTCCATGGCTTGCCTTAGCTTTCCCAGTCGAGTATCACTTTGCCGGACTGACCCGAGGCCATGATCTCGAAGCCCTCGGCAAACTGTCCGATCGGGAGCCGATGCGTGATGACCGGCCCGATGTCCAGGCCCGACTGCAGCATCGCTGACATCTTGTACCAGGTCTCGAACATCTCGCGCCCGTAGACGCCCTTGAGCATAAGGCCCTTGAAGATCACCTGATCCCAGTCGATGCCGGTGTCCTTGGGCATGATGCCGAGCATCGCGACATTGCCGCCATGGTGCATGGTGCGCAGCATGTCGCGGAAGGCCAGTGCGTTGCCCGACATCTCCAGGCCCACATCAAAGCCCTCCTCCATCCCGAGTTGCTTCATCGCATCATCGAGCGACTCGGTGCGCACATCGAGGGCGACTGAGGCGCCCATCTTGCGCGCGAGCTCCAGGCGGTAGGGATTCACATCCGTAATCACCACGTGGCGCGAACCGACAAAGCGGGCGATCGCGACTCCCATGACACCGATTGGCCCAGCGCCGGTGATCAGCACATCCTCGCCCACCAGATTGAAGGACAGTGCGGTGTGCGTGGCATTGCCAAACGGATCGAGGATCGATGCGATCTCATCGGTGATCACATCCGGTAGCTTGAAGACGTTGCTGGCCGGGAGCGACATGTATTCGGCAAAGCAGCCCGGGCGGTTGACGCCTACGCCGACCGTGTTGCGGCACAGGTGGCGGCGGCCGGCACGGCAGTTGCGGCAGTGGCCACAGGTGATGTGGCCTTCGCCCGAGACCCGATCGCCCAGCGCGAGGCCGCGCACTTCGCTGCCCATCTCGACAATGCGGCCCACGTACTCGTGGCCGACGGCCATCGGCACCGGGACATTGCGCTGCGCCCAGGCGTCCCAGTGGTAGATGTGCATGTCGGTGCCGCAGATCGCCGTCTTCTGCATGCGGATCAGCACGTCGTTGGGCCCGATCTGGGGCCGGGCGACATCAGCCATCCAGATGCCGGGTTCGGCCTTGGCTTTGACGAGGGCTTTCACAGCGGAATGTCCTTGGACTGAAAGGGGGCGCGATTCTAGCCCAAAACCCCAATCTCGCGCCCTGCCTGGGTGAAAGCCTGCACCGCGCGATCCAGCTGCTCGCTGGTGTGCGCGGCACTCATCTGGGTGCGGATGCGCGCCTGGCCCTGCGGTACGACCGGGAAGGAGAAACCGATCACGTAGACCCCGAGCTCAAGCAGCCGCTCGGCCATGCGCGCGGCGCGTGCCGCCTCGCCAATCATGACCGGGATGATCGGATGCTCACCGGGTGTGAGCGTGAAGCCCGCGCCAGCGAGCCCGGCGCGAAAGCGGCTCGCATTGGCGGTAAGCGTAGCGCGCAGGCCATCACCCTCGGCAACCAGCTTCAGCACCGCGAGCGTGGTTGCGGCGACCACCGGTGGAATCGAATTGGAGAACAGGTAGGGCCGCGAACGCTGGCGCAGCCAGCCGATCAGCGCCTTGCGGCCACTGATGTAGCCGCCCGAGGCACCGCCGAGCGCCTTGCCCAGTGTTCCGGTCAGGATATCGATCCGATCGCTCACCCCGGCGCGCTCTGGCGTACCGCGTCCGTGCGCCCCGATAAAACCGGTGGCGTGCGAATCATCGACGGCGATGAGTGCGCCATAGCGTTCGGCCAGATCGCAGATCCCGGGCAGTGGTGCGAACGTGCCATCCATCGAGAACACGCCATCCGTGATGATCAGGCGCGCACGCGCATCCTGCGATTCCTTCAGGCAGCGCTCCAGATCATTGAGTTCGCGGTTCTGGTAGCGGTACTTGCGTGCCTTGCACAGGCGGATCCCATCGATGATCGAGGCGTGATTGAGGCTGTCGGAGATGACCGCGTCTTGCTCGCCGAGGATCGTCTCGAACAGGCCACCATTCGCATCGAAGCAGGAGGAGTACAGGATCGTCTCCTCGGTGCCGAGGAAGGCCGAGAGCTGCTGCTCGAGCTCGCGGTGCACGCTCTGCGTGCCGCAGATGAAGCGCACGCTGGCCATGCCAAAGCCGTAGCGCGTGAGTGCTTCACGCGCTGCCTGGCAGACCGCGGCATTGTTCGCGAGCCCCAGATAATTATTGGCGCACAGATTGATCACTTCGCGCCCCGCGGCGACGCGGATCAGTGCGCCCTGCGGGCCCTCGAGCTGCCGCTCGGGCTTGAAGAGGCCGGCGCTGCGTAGTTCCTGAAGCGAAGCCTCGAGCCGTGTGTAGAAACTGCTGTCCATCCCGCTCCCCCCGCGCACCAGTGCAGGCGCAAGGGTGGAGTGCAGCGCCGGCTCGGTCAAGAGCCGCGCCTGCAGCCGCGGCTGGCACAGCTCGCGCCGCATTATGTTGGTTGCAATCGCCGCATCAGCCGGCCGCCTGCGCAAGCAGCACATATCGAAGGCCGTTATGGTGACTTCAGCGATCGGCTCTGTAAGCGCCGCGCATACTCGTAGCACAGGTATCAGGCGGGAGAGTTGACGTGCCCAGGCAGTTGCCGGGTCTGCACCACACTTTCAAGCGGCGCTGCGGGCTGCTGGCGCTGCTGGCTGTGGCGACGGCATACGCCGGTGACCCGGTCGGCAATGCGCCGGTCCTGCGCGGCCCGCAGGCCATGCTGTATTTTCAGCTCCCCCTCGGCCACAGCAGCCAGCCGCTGGCGCTGTACGGTCTGCGCCTCGAACAGAGCCGGCTGCAATCTGCGGTGGCTCCGACCACACTGGTGCAAACCCCCTATCATCAGCAGCTGCTGGATCTGCAGCTGCGGCCGCACATGGACATGCAGCTCGAGTTCGGTCGTCGGGTCACGTGGGATATGGGCCGCGAGTCCTTCAGCGCCCCGTCCAAGCCCTCGACGTATGTGATCCGCTGGCCCATCGAGGGCCGCCGCTTAGCCGAGGTGCTCCCGCAGGCGCGGATCAGCGCGTGGCCGCAGCCTCCCATCAAGGCGAATTCTTACCCCTGAGGCGCGGCTCGCTGCGTCGCAGCGCGAGAGCGATTCCCACGCGCAGGCCCCGGCACCCGTCCCGTGGCCCCTGATCTGCCTCGATCTGTCCAGCCCACGGCCTGGCCTGAATACGTATTCAAGCTCTTTGCCTCAGTGGCCGATAATTACTCCCTGGAGAGGCGAAAAAGGCCTGAAAACAGGGGTTCGCGCCGCAGCGGCCCACCTGAAAGACTCATTTTTTGCGGCTTTTTCGTATCCCTACCGATGCCTGCACACGTGGTCATACCGATGGCACTTAGGCGGCGACGCGCCGAATATGCGCGGGCGGTTTGGGGCCGCAAACTAAATCAGGGAAGCGCAGGTTATTTCATAATGCTGGTTACGTCAGACAGGACATCGTGCCGCTCGCAGTCCGCAGCCGGCGGGCCGTGCTCATGCGCACGGACTCGACTCCCCTTATGAAGGCACAGCCCGTGCTTTCCGATCAGCGCACCAGCGAGGATCGCCACTCGGCCACCGCGCGTTTTGCGGTGCTCAATGAGCTGAATCTGCGCCTTGCGCAGGAGCACGATACCGCCGCGTTGATTGACAAGGTGTGCACCGGAGCACGCGTGCTGATCGGCGCCCGCTATGCGGTGCTGGTGATTCTCAACAACAAGCACGATATCAGCGAGCTGCATGCCACCAGTGGGCTGCCGACCTGGGCCGGCCCGATGGTAGCGCCGCGGCTCGATTGCGGCCTGCTCGGACAGGTCTATCGCGACCGGCGCTCGCTGCGACTGGCCTCGCCCGATAATGCGGGCATCGATGTCGGGCTGCCCGATTGCTACCCGGTCGCGCACGCGATCGTGGCCGCGCCGATCATGTCCCCGGCCCGCTGCTATGGGTGGCTGTGTGTGGCCGACAAGCCCGGCGCGCAGGAATTCAGTGACGAGGATGAGCAGCTGATCGCAACGCTGGCGGCGCAGTTCGGCCGCATCTATGAGAACGGCAGCCTCTACGATGAGCTGCGCCGGCACTCCACCTCGCTGCTGATGGAAATGGAGGAGCGCGAGCGCGCCAGTGCGGAGCTGCGCGAAAGTGAGGAGCGCTTCCGACAGCTGGCCGAGAGCAGCCAGGATGTGTTCTTCCTGGTCACTTCGGATTTCCGCAAGACCCTCTACATCAGCCCGGCCTACAAGAAAATCTGGGGGGTACGGCGCAGCCAGGTGTACGAGCGCTCGATGCCGTGGCTCGAAAGCGTGTTCCCTGGGGACGCGCTGCACGCCGAGCAGGCGCTCCAGCCGCAGGAAGGCACGGTCGAGACCGAATACCGCATCATCCGCCCCGATGGCTCACTGCGCTGGATTGCGGTGCGCATGTTCCCGGTGGTCGATGGCCTGAATCCGGGCAAACGCGTGGTGCTCGTGGCCTCCGACATCTCCGATCGCAAGCACGCCAGCGCGCGGATCGAGAACCTGAGCCGCGTGTACCTGCTGCTGAGCGCGATCAACTCGCTGATTCTGCGCGTGACCGAGCGCGGTGAACTGCTGGCCGAATCCTGCCGCCTGGCGGTCGATTACGGTGGTTTCAGCTACGCCTGGTGCGGACTGATGGAAGGCGGCTCGATCAAGCGCCAGGCCGCGGCCTGCGTCGATGAGTCGGGCGCACTCGAGGACAGCGCGCGCATCCCGCTGCTGCCCGAACCGGTCACCGATCCGTGCGTGCTGGCGGCATTGCAGACCCGGCAGACGCAGTTCGTGAATGATTTTTCAACCCTCAGCAGCATCGATCAGCACGCGGCGCATGTGACCCGCGGCTTCCGCTCGATGATCGCGCTGCCGCTGGTGATCTCGGGACGCGCGGTCGGCTGCCTGGTGCTGATGTCACGCGAGACCGGAATCTTCGATGAGCAGGAGATCAAGAGCCTGGCCGAGCTGTGCGGCGACATTGCCTACGCCCTTGATCATATCGAGAAGGCCGAACGCTTAAATTACCTGGCCTACTACGATGCGCTGACCGGACTGGCCAACCGCACGCTGTTTCTCGAGCGCCTGGCGCTCTACGTGGGCGAGGCGAGCCGCGAGAGCGAGGGCCTGGCGGTGCTGATCCTCGACATGCAGCGCTATGAGGCGATCAACGACGGTCTGGGGCGCGCCGCCGGCGACTGGTTGCTGCGTCTGATCGCGCACCGCCTGAAGGAGTGCGTCGGTGCGCCGGATCGGATCGCGCGCCTGGGCTCGGATCAGTTCGCAGTCATCATGCCCGATGTGCGCCACTTCGATGATCTGGCGCATCGGCTCGAAGCCCTGTGGCGCGACTGGCTCGGGCCCTCCTTCGAAGTCGGCGGTACCGAAGTGGTCGTCTCGGCCAAGGCCGGCATCGCGATGTTCCCTGGCGATGGCTCGGATGCCGATCAGCTGCTGCGCCATGCCGAGGCGGCGCTGAAGAAAGCCAAGACCGGCGGTGAAAAGCAGGTGTTCTACACCGCGCACCTGAGCGAGCGTATGGCCGAGCGCCTGGCATTTGAAAGCCGCTTCCGCTCGGCGCTGGCCAAGGAAGAGTTCGTACTTCACTACCAGCCCAAGGTCGATGTCGAGAACGGGCGGCTGCTCGGCGTTGAGGCGCTGATCCGCTGGCAGAGTCCGGAGCTCGGCTTGGTCTCGCCCGAGCGTTTCATCCCGCTGATGGAGGAGAACGGCTTCATCGTCGAGGTCGGGGACTGGGCGCTGCGCAGGGCGTGCCTGGATCGCAAGCGCTGGGTCGAGCTCGGGCTCGTGGCACCACGTGTGGCAGTCAACGTCTCGCCGGTGCAGCTGCTGCGCGAGAATTTTGTCGACTCGGTCGAATCAATCATGAAGCAGGCCGGTGGCGACAGCGGCATCGATATCGAAGTGACCGAATCGACGCTGATGGAGAATGTGGCCGAGAGCATGCAGAAGCTGACGGCGCTGCGCGCCCTTGGCATCGGCGTGGCGCTCGATGATTTTGGCACCGGCTACTCATCGCTCGGATACCTCACCCGCATGCCGGTCGAGACGCTCAAGATCGATCGCTCATTCGTGCTGGCGATGCTCGAGGATACGGCGGCGATGACGCTGGTCTCGACGATTATTTCGCTGGCACACGCGCTGCGGCTCACGGTCGTGGCCGAAGGCGTTGAGACCGAGGCGCAGGCCAAGATCCTGCGCCTGCTGCGCTGTGATCAGATGCAGGGCTACCTGATCAGCAGGCCGCTGACCTTCGATGCGATGACCACTTATCTGGAGCGGCTGCGTCGCTA
>Ga0302317_10001031_pt1 | contig 21659 bp, 16 predicted proteins | sample III_Palsa_N3_3_FD_200450 | JGI IMG/M metagenome (GOLD analysis project Ga0302317, IMG submission 200450) | Peat permafrost microbial communities from Stordalen Mire near Abisko, Sweden - III_Palsa_N3_3 | ecosystem: Environmental > Terrestrial > Soil > Palsa > Peat permafrost | place: Sweden...
CAGGCCGAGAGCACGCCGTTCTGCACGCTGATGACGTAGTAGGGATTGGGGTTGTCGTAAACCAGGCCGATGGCGTAGGAGCGCGCGCTGCGCAGGCTGCGCGCCGACAGGTCGGGCTGGTAGTTGAGGTCGGCGATGGCCTGCAGCACCCGGTTGCGGGTTTCCTCGCGCACCGAGGTCTCGTGGTTGATCACCCGCGACACCGATTTAAGCGAAACCTTGGCCCGCTTGGCTACATCACGAATGGTGCTTTTGGCCATCTGAAATCGTGTTCCCGTGAGCGTCGTGCCGCGCCCGCCGGGGCCGCCGTTTCCAGGCTTGGGGTGCTTGTCGCGCATCGCCTGGATCGGCGAGGGTCCGGGACCGTCGACAACCGACGCCAGTATATTCGCTTTTGCCGGCGCCCTGCCGCTCAGCGCCCGCTCTGGCCGATGCGGTGGCCGCGCAGCGAGTAGTACAGGATGTACAGGTAGCAGGGAGCCATGATCAGCAGGAACACGGTCTGGAACGGGAACTGTTCCTTCAGCGTGGCGAACAGGCGGGGGATGATGGCGCCGCCGGCGATGCCCATCACCAGCAGGGCCGAGCCCTTTTCGGTGAAGCGGCCCAGCCCGGTGATGGCCAGCGGCCAGATCACCGGCCACATCAGCGCATTGGCCAGGCCCAGCGCCGCGACGAAGCCCACCGAGACATAGCCGCTGCTGAGCCAGGCCGCCGCGGTGAACAGCACGCCGAGCACGGCCGAGATGGTCAGCCCCTGCGCCTGGCTGATCAGGCGCGGGATGGCGAACATGCCGGCGAGGTAGCCGCACAGCATCGCGATCATGGTCAGCGTGGTGAAGTACTTGGTCTGGCCCACCGGCAGGCCGAAGCTGCGGCCGTAGGTGCCGATGGCGTCGCCCGCCATCACCTCCACGCCGACATACAGGAACAGGCACAGCACGCCCAGCCACAGGTGCGGAAACTGGAAAATGCTGGTGCGCTCGCGCGGCGAATCCTGGGTGCGCACCTGCATGTTCGCCTGGGAGGTGCTGATCTCCGGCAGCGGCGAGCGCAGGATCCACAGCGCCAGCAGGACCAGGATGCCGGCCATCACCATATAAGGCGCATGCACCTTCGCCGCGAATTCGTTCAGCAGCGCTTCACGCGTTTGCGCATCGCCGGCGCTGCGCACCTGGCGCTCGATCACGTCGACGCCGCTGAGCACGGTGCTGCCGATGACCAGCGGGCTGATGATGCCGGCGGTCTTGTTGCAGATGCCCATCAGGCTGATGCGCTGCGCCGCGCTCTCGATCGGCCCCAGGATACTGATGTAGGGATTGGAGGCGCACTGCAGCAGCGACAGCCCGGAGCCGATGACGAACAGCCCCGCCAGCGCGCCCGGATAATCGCGCATGGTGGCGAAGGTGCCGAAGGCGAAAGCGCCGATCGCCATCACCAGCAGGCCCAGCGCCATGCCTTTCTTCATGCCGGTGCGTTCGAGGATCCACGCCGAGGGCAGGGCCAGGAAGAAATACGACAGATAGAACGCGGTGGTCACCAGGAAGGCTTTCGCATCCGTATCCAGATCGAACGCCAGCTTGACGAAGGTGATCAGCGGCCCGTTCAGCCAGGTGACAAAGCCGAAAATGAAGAACAGCGTGCCGATGATGATGGTCGGCGCCAACGGCGTGCGTTCCGCCCGGGCCGTTGCCTGCATAGCGTTCATGCTCCCACCCCTCCCGTATTGACGCAGTCAGTTGCCGCGCTCTCGATCGATTATCAATTGCGGACGCAATAAGAGCAACGTTGTCATCGTTGTCTCCAACTTTACACTTCATCGCCGTCCGTTTTGCGCCGGTATGGCGCGGCTGGCGATTCGATTCATTGCATCGGCCAAGTCCCCATTGTATTCAGGTGATTTTGAGATAACGGCAATAAATACATGATTGTGAAAGGGCAATTTCCTTGCAAAATAGCGTGGACCCGGTCCTGCCGGAAAGGCCCCGCAGTACCCGTTTGAATGTCTTGTGGACTCTATCTTGACAACGTTGTCATTCAGAGAGACACTCGATTCAACAAGAGCACGCGGTTGGTCGTGACGCAGTGTTCGAAAGACTCGCTGTTCATGGAAGGGGAGTGCAGGTTTGAGTCAAGCCGCAAGCCAGATCGATACAGCCGCCGCCCAGCCGGGCAGCCAGCGCTTCGTCGCCGCCGATGTCGGCGGCACCCATGCCCGCGTCGCCATCGTCAGCGCGCGCCGCGGCGATGCCGGCTCGGTCCAGGTCGAGCAGTTCCGCAAGTATGTCTGCGCCGACTACCCCAGTCTTACCGCCATCCTGCGCGACTTCCTCGCGGCGGCCGGCGGCGGCATCGAGGAAGGCGCCGTGGCCTGCGCCGGTTATGCCGTGGCGGGCCGGGTCATCAATACCAATCTGCCCTGGCCGGTGTCGATCGACGAGATGCGCGACGCCCTCGGCCTGCGCCGCCTGGCCCTGGTCAACGACTTTGAAGCGGTGGCGTACGGTGTGTCCTGCATCGACAACGCCGGCACCGTCCTGCTGAGCGGTCCCGCCGAATCCGCCGCCACCGGTCCGGTGCTGGTGGTGGGGCCGGGCACCGGTCTCGGCGCGGCGGCGCGCATACCCGCCGGCCGCGGCACCGTGGTGCTGGCCACCGAAGCCGGCCAGACCAGCTTCGCCCCAGGCACCGATCTCGAAATCGAAATCCTGCGCCTGCTGCGCCGCGGCACGTCGCATGTGCCGGTGGAGCAGCTGCTGTCCGGCCCCGGCCTGGTCAATCTTTATGGCGCGATCTGCGCCCTGCGCGGCGCCAGGCCGGTGTTGCGCGCCCCGGCGGCGATCAGCGATGCCGCGATGCAGGGCCACGACGCGCTGGCCCACGAGGCGCTCGAGGTGTTCTGCGGCCTGATGGGCGGCGTGGTCGGCGATCTGGTGATGCTGTATCGCGCCCAGGCCGGCGTCTACCTGGCCGGCGGCATCCTGCCGCAGATCCAGTCCTTTCTGATGCACAGCACCTTCAAGGCGCGCTTCCTCGACAAGGGGCAGATGCGTCCGGTGCTGGAGCGGGTGCCGGTGCGCCTGATCGAACACGGCCAGATCGGCGTGATCGGCGCGGCCAGCTGGTACCTGGGCGGAGCGGGTGAAAACGCAGGCGCAGCCGAACGCGCTGGCGGGCGTTGAGTGGAATGTCGGGTGTCGTATCAAGTTTTGAGTTGAATGTTTTAGGGAATGTGAGAGAGCCATAGCAGATGCCATAGCAGATGTGCATCCGGTCGGAAGGCGGTCGCGTTCGCCGCTCACGCAGGGGTGCAGCCATAGCCACGAAGGGGAGTAGAAAACATGCCTTACCGTAAAAAAGCACTGATCGCCGGCATTGCCGCCTGTTTCGCGGTTTCGAGCGGCGCTTACGCGCAGGACGCCACCTCGGCACCCGCGCCAACACCAACACCCGCGCCGGCACCGGCTGCGACCGACAGCACCTCAACCAGCGATCAGGCCAAACAGCTGCAGGGAGTGACTGTCACCGGCATCCGCGCCAGCCTGAAGAAGTCCCTCGACCGTAAGCGCGACAACGATGCCATCACCGAAGTGATCACCGCCGAGGATATCGGCAAGCTGCCGGCGACCAATACCGCCGAAGCCCTGGCGCAGATGCCGGGCGTGACGCTCGATCACCTGTTCGGCGCCGACCAGCGCGTCTCGATCGACGGCCTCGATCCCAGCCTCAACCTCAGCTTCCTCGACGGCCACCCGCTGTCGCAGGCCCTGTGGCGCTATGCCGATATCCCCAATCGCGGCTTCAACTTCTCGCTGCTGCCGCCGGAAATCCTCGGCTCGGTGGAGGTCTACAAGACTCCGGAAGCGCGCCTGATCGAAGGCAGCCTCGGCGGCACCATCCTGATGCATACGGTGCAGCCGCTGGACCTGCCGGCCAATACCCTGCGCGCCTCGACCGGCGTCAACTACAACGACATGGCCAACAAGGGGCGGCCCGACGAGGCGCTGTTCTATAGCTGGCGCACTGCGGACCGGACCTTCGGCGTCGACGTCGCGGCGCAGCATTACGAGGAGATCACCGACCGCCAGGGCGAGGAGATCTTCAGCTATACGCCGCTGTCGACGGTGGCGCAGAGCAACACCTACGTCAAGAACGCGATCGCCGCCGGCCAGCTGAGCGGCAACGATGTGATGCCGAACGAAATCAACGCTGCCGACTTCCAGCAGACCGAGAAGCGCGACAGCATCAACGTCAATCTCCAGTACAAGCCTGTCAGCAATATCGAGCTGGGCTCGGGCCTGATCTGGATGCAGGATCATCTCGACAACCTGAACAACTCGATGTACGCGTTCATGCTCAACGCGGCGCCGAGCATCACCAGCCTGAACGTGGGCAGCAACGGCGTGGTCAGCAGCGGCACCTCCGGCACCTGCAATATCGCCACCACGCCCGGCTGCTCGCCGGGGGCCAACACCACTTACGACAACAATGCGCGCCAGTCGCTGATCACCACCCAGGGCTTCGATTTGCACGGCACCTACAAGGGTGACGGCTGGAAGGTGTACAGCCAGGTCGGCATGAGCAATTCGCATAACGTGCTGACCCAGGCGGCGATCGAGACCAACTACACCGGCGGTTACTCCTGGGACATCAACCGCGGCTTCAACTTCGACAGCCAGACCAACGCGCTGGATCCGCACAACTGGCTCTCGGGCGGAGGCTTCGGCAGCTATGCGCAGGAGCCGTACAGCGCGCGCGATCTGTTCGGGCAGGGTGATTTCACCAAGGACTTCGACGGCTTCGTCAACCAGTTGCTGGTCGGCGTGCGCTACGCCATCCACCATGAAGGCCAGTCGATCGACTCCTGGTCCGACGGCGTCTCCACCGTCACCGACAGCTCCGGCACGCATACGATCTCGCTGGCCGACGTCGGCGCCGGTGGGCCGACCAACCTGCGTGGCCTGAACAGCATGAACTTCCTGCCGGGCACGGTGAACCACGTGCAGCCGACCAGCCCTGCCGCGATCTACAGCTGGATCCAGGCGACGCCGGGCCTGTACGACAACAGCAATTTCAACTACGCCACGTTCTACAACAACACCTTTGGTGTTTCGCAGGCGACCGAATCGGCCTATGCCCAGCTGAACTTCAGCCAGGACAAGCTGCGCGGCAACATCGGCGTGCGCGTGGTGCGCACCGACACCAACAGCTCGACCTTTGTACTGGGCAGCGCCACGCCAGGGCCGACCACCGCGGCCCCTTACACGACCGTGGAAAGCATCCACATCGATCCGCTGCCGGCGTTGAACCTGAGCTACAACCTGACGCCGCAAACCGTCCTGCGCGGTGCGCTGTACGAGGCGATCGCCTACGCACCGTACAACCAGATGGCGCCGGCGACGTTCCTCAATGACCAGGTGCTTACCGGCAGCGGCGGCAACGCCCAGCTGGAGCCTTACAAGTCGATCAACCTCAACCTCGCCGCGGAGTGGTACTACGCGCCGGAGTCGCTGCTGTCGACCACGTTCTTCCACAAGCAGCTGATCAACTACATCGAGTCGGGCACCAGCGACGAACTGCTGTTCAACAGTCTGTTCACCAGCAACCCGAGCCTGTTCGCGACAACGGCGGCCGCGCCGGGCAATGTCTGCAACACCACCACCGGCTTCTGCGAATACGGCATCACCCGTCCGCAGAACGGCGGCCGCGCCACCGTCGATGGTCTCGCCATGAGCCTGCAACAGCCGTTCAGCGATACCGGCTTCGGCATCCGCGGCAACGTTACCTACTCGTATGGCACCACCCAGACCGGCGGCGATCTGCCCTACAACTCCAAGGAATCGGTCAGCATCACGCCGTACTTCGAGAAGGGACCGCTGGCGGCCAATCTGTCCTACAACTGGCGCGCCAAGTACCTGGCGGGCGGTTACGTGGCGGGCGCTCCGGCGACCTATACCGACGCCTACACCGAGCTGGATGCCACGGCCTCGTACCAGATCACCCGCAATCTCGCGGTGGTGTTCGACGGCCTGAACCTGTTCGATTCCGCCTACAAGCAGTATCTGACCGACCCGAGCCTGCCCACGGCCCGGTACAAGAGCGGCCGCGAGCTCCTTGCAACGCTGCGCCTGAAGCTGTAACCGCTGTTTCTCCCACAGTGGTAAGGTGCTTGAGCGGGTCCGGATGTCTCGGACCCGCTTTTTTTTGTGGCGGCGGCCACTTCCGGCGCGAAGATGAGCGCCGGAAACCGACGGCATGGTTCGCTCGCCGCATTTGTCCATTACGCTGATCCATCATGAAATCCTGGTTTCATCCCATCGCTACTTCGGCCGCCGTCTGCTGCACGGTGCTGCTGGCCATCGCCGCCTGCCAGTCGCAGCCAATCGGCGATGCCGCACCGGCCCGGCACAGCGCACCGTTGCCGCCGTTGCTGCCGCAACCGGCATTGCTGGAGATGCGGGAAGGGGTGTTCACGCTGGGCGCCGACACACCCATCCTGGTGCCGGCCGACAACGCCGAGGTGCAATGCATCGGCGGCCTGCTCGCCGGCTATGTGCAACGCACGCGGGGACTCAAGCTGACCGTGGAGACGGGGCAGGGCGTTGCCGCGGCACGGGCGGCGATTATCCTGGTCATCGATCCGCGCGCCGGCGGCGCCGGCGACGAGAGTTACGAGCTGGAGGTGTCGCCGCAGCGGATACGCATTGCTGCCCGCGCACCGGCGGGGCTGTACTACGGCGCGGTGACGCTGTGGCAGTTGCTGACGCCGGAGTCCGGCGCGGGCCTGCCGCTGGCGGTGCCGGCGCTGCACATCGTCGACAGCCCACGCTTCGCCTGGCGCGGCCTGATGCTGGACGTGTCGCGGCAATTCATGTCGCCGGAATTCGTCAAGCAGCTGATCGACTGGATGGCGCTGCACAAACTCAACACTCTGCACTGGCATCTCACCGACGACCAGGGCTGGCGCCTGGAGATCAAGAAGTATCCGCGGCTGACTGAAGTCGGCGCCTGGAACACTCCGGCGGGTGGCGGCGCCAGGACCGGCGGCTACTACACGCAGGAGCAGGTGCGCGACATCGTGCGCTACGCCGCCGAGCGCTACGTCACCATCGTTCCCGAGATCGACATGCCCGGCCACGCCCAGGCGGCCATCGCCGCCTATCCCTGGCTCGGCTCGCGCGGCGATCATCCCCGGGTGTCGGCCGACTGGGGCGTGCATGCCTACCTGCTCAACGTCGACGAGCGCAGCTTTGCTTTCGTCGACGAGGTGCTGGGCGAGGTGATGGAGCTGTTTCCCGGCCAGTACATCCATGTCGGCGGCGACGAGGCGATCAAGGATCAGTGGAAGGCTTCCCCGCGGGTGCAGGCGCGCATGCGCCAGCTCGGCATTGCCAGCGAGGATGCCTTGCAGGGCTACTTCATGCAGCGCCTGCAGACCATGCTCGCCGCGCATGGCCGCAAGCTGGTCGGCTGGGACGAGATCGTCGATGCCGGCCTGCCGGCGGATGCCACCGTCATGTCCTGGCGCGGCAGTCCCGGCGCCATCGCCGCCGCCCGCGCCGGCCATGATGTGATCATGTCGCCGTCGGACACCCTGTACTTCGACTATCTCCAGGGCAATGGTCATGACGAGCCGCCGGGGCGGCCCCGCCTCACCACCTTGAGCGATGTTTACGGCTTCCAGCCGGTGCCGGCGGAACTGGACACCGCGCAGGCGCGGCACGTGATCGGCGTGCAGGCCAATGTCTGGACCGAGCACATGCGCACCCCGCAACGGGTCGAACATGCCGTGTTCCCGCGCATCGCCGCCCTTGCCGAAATCGCCTGGTCGCCGGTCGCCACGCATGACTGGCAGAATTTCCTGCGGCGCCTGGTGCCGCAACTGGCGCGTTATCAGGCGCTTGGCATCGCTTATGCCGACAGCGCATTCGCCGTGCGGATCGAGTCGCGTCCCACACACGCCCTCGATCACGCCGCCGTCACCCTGGCCAACCAGACCGGCTTCGGCGCCATCCACTACACCCTGGATGGCAGCGAGCCCAACGCCGCCGCGCCGCTTTACCAGGCTCCACTGACCGTGCAGCTGCCGCTGCAGCTGCGGGCCGCGCCGTTTCTCGATGGCCGGGCCATCGCGCCGGTAACCCAAGCCAGGATCGACGCCGCCAGCCTGCTGTTGCGCAATAGCGATGAACTGCAGACTTGTTCGGCCAAGCTGCCGCTGCGCCTCGGCGGCCCGCTGCATGCCGACGGGACGCAGGAGGTGTATCTGGTGGACATCGAGGATCCCTGCTGGATCGATGCCGCCGTGCCGCTGGACGGCCTGTCCCGCATCGAGGTGCGCTTGGCCCGCTTGCCCTACAACTTCCAGCTGGGCGCGGAGGCGCGGGACGTGGTGTTGCGGCCGCCGCACAGCCGCTACGGCGAGCTGCAGATCCATCGCGACGGCTGCGACGGTCCGCTGCTGGCGCGGCTGCCATTGCCGCAGGATACTGCCGCGCAAGGGCCGCAAACCCTGTCTGCGGCTTTTGCGCCGCAGACCGGCGATCACGCCCTGTGCCTGTACTTCAGCCGCCGCGCACCCGATCCGCTATGGGTGATCGATACCGTGCAATTGCTGCCCGGCGGCTGATTTCCGCCGTCCCGCCGGAGGCCCGGAACGGCTTTTTCTTCGCTCAGGGGTTAAGTCGCTTTACATTTTGCGATAGATATCGCAAAAATATTGTCGAAATAGAGCGACGGACCATGGTGCCCGTCCCGGTGAAGGATTGGAGGAGAGCATGAGCGCAGTGCAAAACGCGGTGGATGCGAAGGCGCCACGGCCGCCTTACGTGCGCGGCCTGCCGCTGGTGGGCAGCCTGTTCGACTTCGCCAAGGACCCGGCGCGCTTCTTCGTCCGCTGTTACCGCGAATACGGCGCGGTGTTCCGGGTCAAGGTGCTGGCCAACACCTATACCTGCATCGCCGGCGCCGAAGCCGCCAACTTCATGGGCACGCGCGAGGGCAAGGAATGCCTGCGCTCGCGCGAGGCCTGGATGCCGCTGGTGCAGGAATTCGGCGCCTCCAAGATGCTCAGCGCCACCGACGGCGAGCTGCACAAGGACCTGCGCGGCATCATGAAGCGCGGCTTCTCCAAGGAATCGATCAAGGGCCGCTACAACGAGATGCTGGGCATCACCAACGCCACGCTGGAGCGCGACTGGAAGCCGGGCACGCTGGTGCCGGTGGTCGAGGCGATGCAATACCTGGTGGTGGACCAGCTCGGCATCGTGCTCACCGGCAGCACGCCGCGCGAGTACGTCAAGGACATCCGCACCACCATCCTGTACATCCTCAATGTGCTGGTGACGCGGCAGCGGCCCCAATTCATGATGATGATGCCCGAGTACAAGCGCGCCAAGGCACGCATGTTCGAGCTGGGCCGCAAGATGGTGGCCGACTATCGCGCGCAGGACGCCGCCCGCGGCGGCGTGCCCAAGCCGGACGAGCAGAAAACCCTGATCGACGACGTCATGGAAGCGCACAAGGTCAATCCGGAGCTGATCCCGGAGCGCGACCTGATCATGCTGATGACCGGCCCCTATGTCGCCGGCCTCGATACCGTGGCCAACACCACCTCCGCCATCGTCTATGCCGTGCTCAAGCATCCCGAGGTGCTGCGCCGGGTGCAGCAGGAAGTGGACGGGCTGTTCGCCAAGGGGCCGGTGAGCGAAGACGAATTCATGAAGAGCCTGCCGGCGCTGAACGGCGCCATCATGGAGGCGATGCGCCTGTATCCGATCGCCGTGGCGCAGATCCGCACGGCCAACAAGGACTTCGTCTTCGCCGGCCACCAGATCAAGGAAGGCGAGCTGATCTATCTTGGCACCAGCGTGCCGCACTTCATGGAAGAGTTCTATCCCGAGCCGGAACGCTTCGACATCGACCGCTACCAGAAGCCGCGCGCCGAGCACATGCAGGTCGGCACTTATTCCCCCTATGGCCGCGGCCATCACACTTGCCTGGGCAAGAGCCTGGCCGAGGTGCTGCTGGCCATCACCATGGCCCAGGTGTTTTACAAGCTGGACCTGGAGCTGGATCCGCCGGGCTACGAGCTGAAAACCAAGACCGCGCCCACGCCGGGACCGGCGATGAGCTTCAAGGTCCGGGTCAAAGGCTACCGTCACTGAGTACCGTCCTTGAGCTTGCCGAGGCCGCTGACTTCCATGAGAAATCGCATGGAAGTACCTGAAATATCTGTATAAGTGGTTGGAGGGATGCTGGTCATGCCTGTGCGCGCACCCAACCTGGCATTGAAGTCGCCCGCCATCCCGGCCAAGGCGGCGCCGCTGCCGCAGCCGCGCGTCGGCCGTCCGCCCAGCCTCAACACCCAGACCATCATCGCCACCGCACTGGAGATCGGCCTCGACAAGGTCAGCTTCAAGCAGCTCGCCGCGCGCCTGGGCGTGAACGTCGCCACCATCTACCGTTACGTGCGCAACCGCAACGAGCTGCTGCGCCTGGCCGCATTCCAGCTGACCTTGAGCCGGCGCCTGCCGGAGCAGGAGCATGCGCACTGGTCGCAACTGGCGCTGCGCTATGCCGAGGAAATGTTCGAATCCTTCATGCACGAGCCGGAGCTGGTCAGCGAATTCCTCAAGGGCAGCATCGGCCCGCAGGTCGAGATCGACGTGCTCGACCAGTTCCTCGGCGCCATGAGCCGCTATGGCTTTTCGCCGGAAGAGGGGCTGCTGCTGCACCGGGCCATCGGCACCATGACCATCGGCGCCGCCACCGGCGTGATCGCCCTGAGGGCACGGCAGGCGGCTGGCACGCCCTGGCATGTGGAGATCCGCCGCACCCTGATCGAGCGGGCGGACAGCGATCTGTCCCAGGTGCGCTTGGCCATGAGCGAGTACCTGAAATTCGACGAATGGCATTGGCTGGTGCCACTGCATCAGATGCTGGCGGGCATCGCCGCCGAGCGCGGCGAGGAGCTGCCCACCCCGCAGGGGCGCCTGGCCAGGTTTTTCGTCACCACGCCGAAGCCGCACGACAAGCAACCGGAACAGGTGGCGCAAAGCGCAACAGACGCCGCCAGCTGAGAGCTTGAGCTCTCAATTCATAACGGAGGAGATCGTCATGAGCACCAGCAGCGCCACCGAGGGTCGCGTCGAAATCGACGGCCGCATCTTCAATCCCTATTCCAAGGATTTCATCCGCTCGCCCTGGGCCACCTGGGAAAAGATGGTGCTGGAATACCCGGTCGCCTGGCACAAGGACCTGAACATGTGGGTGGTCAGCTCCCACGACGCCTGCACCGAGATGCTGAAGAACAACCTGTTCACGCCCAGCTACAAGGCCTGGGAGCATGCGCCGCCGGAAAAGCCGGAAGCCGAGAAGAACGATTTCGAGCGCTCGCTCGACCATGGTTTGTTCGCCACCAGGACCCAGGACCACCTGCGCCTGCGCAAGCTGGCCCTGCCGGCCTTCTCCAAGCCGGTGATGGGCAAGATCGACGCCAAGATCCGCGATCTGGTCACCGGCGTGTTCGACGAGATTGGCGAGCCCGAGCAGTTCGATGCCTTCAGCATGATCGCGGAGAAGCTGCCGGTGCGCGCCATCGCGCGCATGGTCGGCGTGCCGACCAACAAGGAAGCCTTCTTCCACGAATTCGCGGTCAGCGTGATCAAGTCGACCCGCATCAACCTGCCGCTGAAGGAGCGGCAGGCGGCGATCCAGGCCTCGCTGCCCGGCTTTGCCTATTTTCGCGAGGTGATTGCCCAGCGCCGCGCCGCGGCCCATCCGGGCGACGATTTCGTCGGCAACCTGATCGGCGCCAGCGAGGGCGACGACCGCCTCGGCGACTACGACATCATGGCCATGATCCAGGCGGTGATCGTTGCCGGCTCCGATACCGCCACCGACCTGCATACCTATGCCATCCAGGGCCTGCTCGGCAACCCGGAGCAGTACCGCCTGCTGCGGCAGCGGCCGGAGCTGATGGAGAACGCCATCATCGAGTTGCTGCGCGTCGGCGCTTTCGGCAAGACGCCGCAGTTCCGCTTCGCCACCCAGGACATCGAGTTCCGCGGCCAGCAGATCCGCAAGGGCCAGTCGATCCTGCTCAATCTCACCGCCGCCTGGGTCGATCCGCAGAAATGGGACCGGCCGCGCCAGCTCGACATCACGCGGCGCCTCGACGGCAACCTGGTCTTCGGCGCCGGCGCCCACTTCTGCATCGGCACCTACCTGGTGCGGGTGCAGGGCAGCCTGATGATCGGCGAACTGATGAAGCGTTTCCCCAATGCCGAGCTGGTCAATGGCAACGGCGATGTCGAGTACGACTACAACCACCACAACGCGAGGCGCATCAACCGTTTATTGGTGAGGAGTAATGTGCGTCCTGCACAAGATCGATTCATCCCTGAATCGACTGTTGAAACAAGCCACTAGACAAGCACTTAATTCTGTAAGAACGAAGCCTGAATCGAACCGATGAAGAAATGGATCTGCATCATCTGCGGTTACATCTACGACGAAGCGCTCGGCATGCCGGACCACGGCATCGCCGCCGGAACCAGCTTCGAGAGCCTGCCGGACGACTGGACCTGTCCGGAATGCGGCTCGCCGAAAGAATCATTTGAACCCTATGTCGGGTGAGCTGCATCTAAGGACGTCAGCAGGGAAAAACAGGCCCTTGCCGGCGGTGAGTGATACACCCGGTACGACCCGGCATCCGCAGCCTTCGAGGCGGGGCCGGACGACAGGCTCGGGAGTGCGCGCCGCCACGGTGGCCTGCGGACTTCTGCTGCCCATCGATCGTCCGGAGGAAGCCATGCCCACAGCGGTTTCACGCAATGAGCTTGAACGTCGTCGTATCCAGGCCGGTGAATTGTTGATGCAGGGGTTGCGCCAGAGCGAGGTAGCCGACCGGCTCCGCGTCAGCCGCGAAACGGTGCGCCGCTGGGCCGACAAGGTAGGCCAGGGCGGACTCGCCGCGCTGAAAAATGCGCCGCGCCTGGGCCGTCCGGCTGGCCTGGATGAGGCGCAGCGCCAACGGCTGGCGCAGTTGCTGCAACAGGGCGGCATGGCGCACGGCTTCGTCAGCGAAGGCTGGTCCCTGAGCCGGGTGCGGCAGCTCATCGCGCAGCATTTCGGACGCGATTACAGCGAGGTGCAGGTCTGGCGCATTCTCGGCGCACTCGGCTGGAGCCACCAGCAACCCGGCGCCGGCGGGCGCCGCAGCAAGCAGCGCGTGGCCCGTGAATGGATGCAGAGGCGCTAAGCGCGCCAGTCGAACCGCTCCATCGATTTTTTTCGCGGTGCCGTTGCCGATCAACGGCACCGCTTTTTTTCCGGGCTTTGTCACCTTATTAAGAAATAATAATTAGTCACTTCGGACGAAGCACTCAGATTCCATGCGCTTAGCATCCATACATACGCTGCAGGGTGCGTGGCTTGCGCCGCGCGCAACGCAATAGCTGCATATAAATAAGGGGACTCCGGCGCGTCCCCACAGTGCGAACGAGGAGACAGCCACAATGAAGTTGCAACTGTTCCTGGCTTCATGCGCGGTGGCGGCCGGCGCCGTGCTTGCGGTGCCCATGGCGCAGGCCAAGGTGCCGCCGGACAAGGCCGCCGAACTGGGCGGTTCCCGCCTCACCTGTGTCGGTGCCGAGAAGGCCGGCAGCCCTGATGGCGTGGCCGAATATACCGGCCAATATCAGGGTAAGTGGCCCGGCATGAAAGGACCTTACGGCTTCGAGCCGGGGCCTTACGCGGCAGAGAAGCCGCTGTTCTCCATTACCGCGCAAAACCAGTCCAAGTATGCGGACAAACTCACCGACGGCGAAAAGGCGCTGTTCGCCAAATACCCGCAGATCTATCGCATCGATGTCTATCCCAGCCACCGCGATTTTGCCCCGCCGGATTTCGTCTGCCAGAACACCAAGAAGAATGCCCTGAGTTCGGAAGTGATCCATGACGGCAAGGGCGTCACCGGCATCGGAGGCGGCTTCCTGTTCCCGATCCCGCTGAGCGGGCTGGAGGCGATCTGGAACGTCGCCAACGCGGGCAAGATATGGACCGAGTCCTGCATCTGCGATATCGCCGATGTCTATGCCGGCGGCACCGTCGCCTGGGGCAGGGAGAAGTTCCAGGTGCTGACCCTGGCCAGCGCGCCGAGCAACTTCATTTCCTACCAGGATCATTTCAATTCCTACTTCTACGACGGCTTCATGCTGCCGGAGCGGCAGAAGGGCTTCGTCGCCGTCGGCTATCAGCCCAACGACTACAGCAACGAAGGCACCATGTCCTGGCAGTACCTGCCGGGTGTGCGCCGCGTGCGCCAGGCGCCGGAAGTGGGCTTCGACTACCCGGTGCCGCCGGCCGGTCTGCGCACGGTCGACGATGACTATGGCTTCAACGGCTCGCCGGAGCGCTACACCTGGAAGATCATCGGCAAGAAGGAGTATTACCTGCCGTACGACAACTTCCGCATCAACGACCCCGCGGTGAAATACAAGGATCTCATCAAGGACGGCACCGTGAACCCCGATTACCTGCGGTACGAGCTGCACCGCGTCTGGGTGATCGAAGGCACGCTGCGACCCGGCGTGCGCCACATCTACGCCAAGCGCGTCATCTACGCCGATGAGGACTCCTGGCTGGCGCAGATGGCGGACAACTATGACAGCCGCGGCCAGCTATGGCGTGTGTCGCTGATCACCTATCACTATTCGCAGGAATCCGGCACCTGGCATCGCGGCGCTTCCATCTACCATGATCTCACCGCGGGGACCTACGAGGCCGGTTACCTGACCAACGAGAGTCCGCAATGGTGGCGCATCAACCAGCCGATGAGCGCGGCGCAGTTTTCGCCATCGGCGGCGGCGCAGGGCGGGCATTGACGTGAAACAGGCAATTTCGCGCAAAGACGCAAAGACGCAAGGAAGGGCGCGAATTGGTTTCGATTAAAAGCATTTCCTGGCGGCTTTGCGTCTTTGCGCGAGCCGCTTTTGAGTCCCCCAAAAGGTAAGGCCATGAGCACCGTCGTCGATATCCGCGTCCCCCAGTCCGGCGTCCGCGCCGTTTTCGATCGCGTTGCCGCCCTGGCCCCGGCCATGGCGCAAACCACCGCCGAGCAGCGCATCGAGAAGGTGCAGCGCCTGGTGCAGGCCATGCTGGCGCACAAGGAGGACATCTATAAAGCGGTGCGGCTGGAGCGCGGCCTGGCCTCGATCGATACCGACGGCGAGTTGCTGATGGTCAAGTTCGAAGCCGATTTCATCGCCGCCAAGCTGAAGGACTGGATGCCGGACAAGCCGGTCGATCCTTCGCTGATGACCCTGGGCAAGCGCTGCTACGTGCACTACGAGCCCAAGGGCGTGGTGCTGCACCTGGCCACCTGGAACGCACCTTACGTCATCGGCTTCCTGCCGGTGCTCGGCGCCCTGGCTGCCGGCAACGCCGTGATCCTCAAGCCCTCCGAGCTGGCGCCGCATTCCTCCGCCGTGGTGGCGAAGATCGTCGCCGCCGCTTTCCCCGGCGGCGAGGTGACGGTGGTGGAGGGTGGGGCGGAGACCGCGCAGCAGCTGCTGGCCTGTCCCTTCAATCACATCTTCTATGTCGGCAACACCCAGATCGGCAAGCTGGTGATGAAGGCCGCGGCCGATCACTGCGCCTCGGTCACCCTGGAGATGGGCGGCAAGAACCCGAGCATCATCGGCGCTAGCGCCGATATCGGCGACACCGCCATGAAAACCGCCTGGGGCCGCATGTGCAACGGCGGCCAGGCCTGCATCGCGCCGGACTACCTGCTGGTGCATGCCTCCATCGAGCAGTCCTTCACCGCAGCGCTGGCGAAAGAATTCACCGCCCAATACAACGCCGACGGCAAGGGTTTCGCGCAGAACCCCGATTATCCGGTGATCATCAACGAGCGCCATTTCAATCGCGTCCGCGCCCTGATCGAGGATGCCCGTGCCAAAGGCGCGAAGATCGTCTGCGGCGGCGAGTATGTGGTGGACAAGCGCCTGGTCACTCCCACCATCATCAGCAACGTCACGCCCGAGATGAAGGTGATGCAGGAGGAAATCTTCGGCCCGGTGATCTGCGTCGTGCCCTACAAGAGCCGGGAAGAAGTGACCCGTTATGTCGCCGGCCGCGACAAGCCGCTGTCGCTCTACATCTTCAGCAAGGATCAGGCGGAGATCGACTACCACATCGCCCACACCACCTCGGGCAGCACCGTGGTCAATCACAACGTGATCCAGTCCGGCACCAATCCCTACCTGCCGTTCGGCGGCGTCAACACCAGCGGCATCGGCCGCATGGTCGGCTGGCACACCTTCAACGAGTGCTCCAATGCCCGCTCCATCGTCATCGACGGACCGGCCCTGGGCGATCCGCGCATGTTCGTGCCGCCGCTCACCGACAAGTACAAGAAGCAGGTCTCCGGCCTGCTGACGCAGAAGCCGGTGCCGTCCGGCATCGTCAAGCTGATTCACGGGGTATTGAAGCTGAAGGGCAGATTCTCGAAGTAGGAGAGCCGGGGGCGACGCGGGGTATGCCGAAATCCCCTAGAATGCGGGCCGATGGATAAAAAAAGCAGGCTCCGCATCGCTCTCGTCATCGTCCTGATCGCCATTCTCATCGGCGTGGTGGTGCTGCCATACCTGTTCGACTGGCGCGCCACCAAGGCCTTCGCCCGGATTCGGCAGGGCGACATGGAAACCACGGTGATCCTGTATCTGGGCTATCCCGACATTAAGGGCTCCTGCGGCACGCAGCTGCAATGGAACGAGGATAGCCTCGGCGCCAACGACGGCCGCTGCGTCCGGGAAGTGCGCTACAAGGGACGTCACGGCACCTGGGTGGTGGGCTACTCCGCCGACGCGCACGTCATCTCCAAGTACTTCGTGCCGGCCGGCCAGAGTGCGGCCGAGATTCCACCCGCCAAGTAGCCGGATTTTCCTGGGCTAGCCGGCCCGCCGGTGCGCCGGGGTCAGATCGGACAGGTCAGCGCCCTTGCGCCGCAGCGCCACCTGGCACACGTTGACGCCAGGTTCGGCCTGGGAGCGCAGCACCACCAGTTCCCCGCCGATGGTTTCCAGCATCTTGCGGTCGTATTCCATCATGCGGTGGCAGCCGGCGACATTACCACTGCCGCGGTAAGGGCAGACGGCATGGATTTCGGCCACCACCGTATTGGCGCTCTCCTCGACGATCGGCACCATCTGACGCGAGGGCATCATGCGCTGCCATTCACGCGCCACGCTGCCGATATCCGGCTGCGCTTTCGCCGCCTTGAGGGACACGGTCAGCCCGCCCAGCAGGCGTTCCAGCGCGCGTCCGGCGTAGCGGTGGCGTGCAGGCGTCCGGGTGGCCCAGACGCTGGCTTGCAGCAGCGGCTTCCACAGGATCTTGTTGAGGCCATCCACCAGGCTCATCGCCGTCTCCATCGAATGCGCTTTGCCGGAATATAAGCCCTTCAGTACGCAGCCTGCTTGTCAGCCGGCGCCTAGCAGCCGCGCCGCCTTGGTCACGTCCTTGGGGTTGACCCAGAAGATCGCGCCATAGCGGTCGGCCCCGGCGCTGATGGCGTCCACCGCGGTGATGTTGACGCCGGCCTTGGCCAGGGTTGCCGCCAGTTTCACCAGCGCACCCGCGCGATCCTTGCCGCGGGCCATGAAGCCGGTCTTCTTGGAGGACAGTTTCCAGCCGAATTTCTTGGCCAGGTCGATCAGTTGCTGCGGCTTCTCCGGTATCAGGTCCACCTGCGAGCCGCCGCCGGTGGGGAAGGCGGTCAGCGCCAGCAGGTTGACCTTGTGCTTCTTCAGCGTCTTCAGCAGGTGCGCCCCTTCTCCGGGCTGATCGTTGGTGTGCAGCACGTAGTAGTCCACCTTGCGTATGCCCTTGGCCATGGAATTGCTCCTTGCGGGATCGCCGCTTCGGCTTGGGCCTTCGAGCATACTCCTGCCGCGCTGAGCATGCCCCCGCGGCTTCGGCCATCGCCGCGACGTTCAGTCCGCCGCCATGGACGCCGGGGCATGGATTCGGAACTTGCGAGCATGGCGTCCGGCCGCTCCCGGCGCCCATCATCACCCCGGAAATTATCGATCCTGGTTTGGTGGAGTGCGGCGATGAGCGGACAGATGCGGCAGCGGCTGTGCAAACACCTGGGCAAGATCGCCGCCATGGCTGCCATCGTGGCATCCAGCGGCCAGGCCTGGGCCGATTCGGCCCTGCCGCAGCGCCCCCTGCTGCTCGAGTTGTTCACCTCGCAGGGCTGTTCCTCCTGCCCGCCGGCCGACGCGGTATTGCGTGAGCTTTCGGCACGCGACGATCTCCTGCCCCTGGCGTTCCATGTCGACTACTGGAACGGCCTCGGCTGGGTCGATCCGTTCTCCGCCGCCGCATTCACCGCCCGGCAGCAGGGCTACGCCGCCAGTCGCGGCTTCGAGGTCTATACGCCGCAACTGGTGGTGGAAGGGAGCAGCGATGTGATCGGATCGAACCGTTCCGACATTGCCGCTGCCATCGCAGCAGCGCGGCGGCAGGCGAGAACTGCGGCGTCCGGCATCCGGCGCAGGGGCCAGGATGTCGATATCGACATCGGCGCCGCCGGCGACTCCGGCGTCGTTTCCGCCACGGTCTATCTGCTCAGCTTCGACAGCAGCGACAGCACCAGCATCGGCGGCGGTGAAAATTCCGGCCGCAAGCTGGTATATGCCAACGTGGTGCGATCGATCCGCAAGGTGGGGGAGTGGCGCAATCAGCCGCTGAATCTGGCTGAACACCTGCAAGCCGGGGAAAGCGGTGACCGCCTGGCCCTGGTGGTACAGGATCGCGGTGGCACCGTCTGGGCGGTAGCCGCCACTCCCGCGTCCCGCTGAACCGCGGCGGTGCGGGCTTTCTGACGCCATCCTGGCGGCCGGATCTTCGCCTCGGGCGTGGCGCCTTATCGGCTTGCGGCGATATGCCCAGCCGGGTCGCACCGACGCCGAGGGAGTTCCAGGCAGGACATTTCATGGTCAAAACCATCTAGTTTTCAAATAAATGACACTTGAACCGGAAAGGGCCCCTACAATTGATGCGCATATAGAAATGAGGGAAAACCTTGCGCCTGCTTCGTTGCGTTGGCTTGCTGGCTGGTTTGACGCTGGGTCTGGCTGCGAATTCGCAGGCGGCCACCGCGGAAGCTGCTCCCGCTACAACGGCGACAATGGCGGCTACGGATGTGCGCACGCAAACCCTGAGCCTGCGCGACCTGGGGCAATTCGGCGCCATGCAGCTGCATGGCGTGGACGGCATGACCGATCTGCCATTCGGCGTGCGCCTGGATGAGGTGGTGGTGCAGGCGCGGCTGCGCCTGCATATCAACTACTCGCCGGCCCTGCTGGAGCAGCTGTCCCATCTGAAGATCACGCTAAACGACCAGGTCGTCGCCGCGATCCCGCTGGTCAAGGCCCAGGCGGGAACCGACGTGAGCAAGGATATCGACCTCGACCCGCGCCTGTTCACCGACTACAACCATCTGCAGCTGCAGCTGATCGGTCACTACACCCTGGAATGCGAGGATCCTTCCCACTCCAGCCTGTGGCTGTCGGTGGGGGACCAGACCCGGCTGGAGCTGACGCTGCGGCCACTGACCCTGCAGAACGACCTGGCGCTGCTGCCGGCACCGTTCTTCGATCGCCGCAGCGGCGCGCCGGTGGAATTGCCGGTGCTGCTGGCGGCCAAGCCCTCGCTTGCCACCCTGCACGCGGCGGGCGTGGTTGCCTCCTGGTTCGGCGAGCAGGCGGATTACCGCGGGGCGCGTTTCCCGACCCTGTTCAACACCTTGCCGCAGAAACACGCCCTGGTCTTCGCCACCAACAGCGAGCGCCCCGATGTACTGGCGCTGCCGCAGGTGGATGCTCCCACCATTTCCATCATCGACCATCCGCAGAACCCGGCGGTGAAACTGCTGGTGATCCAGGGTCGCGATGCGGCCGATCTGGAGAAGGCGGCGGAGGCCCTGGTGCTTGGCCAGATCGTGCTGGGCGGCTCCTCGGCGGTGGTGACGCAACTCGATCCCGCCCCGCGGCGGCTGGCCTACGATGCGCCGAAGTGGCTGCGCAGCGACCGCCCGGTGAAGCTCGGCGAGCTGGTCGACGACGCCTCGCAGCTGCAGGCGCACGGCCATGCGCCGCCGCCGTTGCGCATCAATATCCGCATCGCCCCCGACCTGCTGGTGTGGAACCACGCCGGCGTGCCGATCGATCTGAAATACCGCTATACGCAGCCGATCGAGCACGACAACTCCCTGCTCAGCATCAGCATCAACGACCAGTTTGTGCGCGCCTACCGCCTGCTGCCGGAGGATCAGCGCGTCACCTCGCGCCTGCTGGTGCCCCTGCTCGGCGCCGGCCTGACCCAGGAACAGGACGAGTTCGCGATCCCGGCGTTCCAGATCGGCTCGGACAACCAGCTGCAATTCCAGTTCGTCATCGATTACCAGCGGCAAGGCCTGTGCAAGGACCCGCTGGTGGATAACCTGCGCTCGGCGCTCGACCCTGACACCACCATCGACCTGAGCGGCTTCCCGCATTTCACCGCCATGCCGAACCTGGCGCTGTTCGCCAATGCCGGCTTCCCCTTCACCAAGTACGCCGACCTGGCGGAAACCTCCGTCGTGCTGCCCGAACAGCCGGCGGCGCAGGACGTGGAAACCTATCTTTATCTGCTCGGTCGCATGGGGCGCTTCACTGGCCTGCCGGCGCAGCGCTTCCGCCTCATCTCGATGCACGACGTGGCCCAGGCGGCGGACTCCGATCTGCTGGTCATCGGTGCCGGTCGCGAAGGCGATGTGCTGAGCGGTTGGGACAAGTCGCTGGCGCTGCTGCTGGATGGCAACAAGCGCTCGCTCAAGGCCATCACCCGCGTCCATGGCCTGGCGGACGATCCGCTGCTGGTGCGCCAGCTGGCATTCGACCGCTGGCAGGTGTCGGTGCGCAGCGGCGGGGCGCTGGCCGCGCTGCTGGGTTTCGAGTCGCCGCTCAAGTCCGGGCGCAGCGTGGTGGCGGTGGCATCCACTTCGCCGGCACAGGAAAGCGGTGTCGTCGATGCATTCGACAACGGTGCCTCGGTCGGCCGCATGCGTGGCGACACCGTCGTCATCCGCAATGGCGAAGTCGACAGCTTCCAGGGCGAGCCGGTTTATTACGTCGGCACGCTATCGGTATGGAAACGCCTGTGGCTGTACCTGTCGCACGTGCCGTTCCTGGTGCTGCTGCTCGCCTTGCTGGCCGGTGTCATGCTGGCGTTCTGGCTCTACGCCTACCTGCAGCGCGCCGCTGCGCGCCGCATCAGCCAGTAAACGCGGCACCCGGCGCGTGGGCATGACCAGCCTGGGAATTCCGGCAAGCCTGCATCGTCACCTGGCGCCGCTGGCGGCGGTGTTATTCGCCTCGGTTCTCGTCCTGGCACCGGCCCAGGCGGCGCCGGCCTGTCCGCCGGTGTGGCAGTCCTGGCAGGATTTCAGCGGGCACTGGATGAGCGACGGCGGCCGCATCGTCGATCATGACGATACACGCCTGCGCACCGTGTCCGAGGCGCAGGCCTATGCCATGCTGTTCGCGCTGGCGGCGAACGACCGCGCCGGCTTCGACCGCCTGCTCGACTGGACCCAGGACAAC
>Ga0302317_10001039_pt1 | contig 21518 bp, 20 predicted proteins | sample III_Palsa_N3_3_FD_200450 | JGI IMG/M metagenome (GOLD analysis project Ga0302317, IMG submission 200450) | Peat permafrost microbial communities from Stordalen Mire near Abisko, Sweden - III_Palsa_N3_3 | ecosystem: Environmental > Terrestrial > Soil > Palsa > Peat permafrost | place: Sweden...
ACATCGAGATGCAGTCCTTGAGCGCCGATCAAGGCGGCGCGGCAAAAGTTGGCATTACCCAGCACGTTTGCCAGGAAGTATCCCTGGCCGTAGACCGCATCCCATTGGGCGGCGAGATTGCCCGCGCTCGTATCCGTCGGAGATACCCGGTGCCAGGCGCCCGTGACGTCACCGTTAGTGAGCGAGGCACTGACCGTGCCCGAGGACAAGCCGCCGCTTAACGAAACGCTGTAGATCGGCGTCGGCGTCTGCGCGGCGAGCGCACCCTGTACCGGGTACAGGTGCCCGGGCGGCATATTTATACAGCCGCTGAGCAGCGAGGCACAGAGGGTCAACGCGGCAACAGATTTGAGCATGGCTGACATCCTGTCTTGCGCCGGCAGCCGAAATTGGGCCCGATGTCCCAATCTCAGCACCGGGGCTCAGGCGCTGTCAAATTAACGATTTTTCACAAGCTCAAACGATCTTGGCGGCCGCCACCTTGTCGAAGTTGAGCTTCAGATCATCGAACATCTTCATCGCCGTAGCGCGACCGGCTCCATACACGCCGCCGCCGGGGTGCAGGAACGGACCGACGAGATAAAAGCGCTCAATGCCCGGCACCGTGTACTGCGCCAGGTCGGGAGTCGGGCGGTGGCCGCCGATCTGGTAGAAGTACGGCGCCACGCCGTGCACATCCCCGCCAGGCATGCTGTTGGGCATGTTGCGGGCGTGATCGAGCGGCGTAACGATGCTGCGCTTGATGATGTTCTCGCTCGTCAGGCCCTGCACGAATTTCTGGTAGTGCTTAAGGCTCCGATCGCCCATCTCTTCCCTGATTTCATCCCAGCGCGCCGCCCCGCCCTTCTCGAGCTTGTAGGGGGCGAAGGTGATGCCATGAAACATGCCGCGGCCCGGCGGTACGCGCGAGGGATCGTTGATGCTCTCATCGCCACCGGCCCCGAGCACGCGCTCGGAGATGCGGCCACGGCGCAGCGCATCGAAATCATCGAGCATGTCCGAGAGGCTGTCGCTCGCCATGAACTCGAGCATGATCGCGTGCTCGACTTCCTCGCCGGCGTTGAACTTCACGTGCTGCTTCAGATCGTAGTGGCTGACCATGATGCTGAAGGCCGCAAGCGTCGCGCGCTCGGCGCGCGCCAGCACTTTCTCGGGCACGCCTTCGATGAAGGCGCGCAGCCGGTGCGGATGGATCGCACCGATCACCGCATCCTTGGCCATGATCTGCTCGCCATCCCTGAGCTCGACGCCCGTGGCACGCCCGCCGGAGCTTAGGATCTTGGTGACCTCCGCATTGCAGCGCACTTCCCCGCCGTAGTGCTCGATGCAGCGGACCAGGGCCTCGGAGAGCTTGCCGCTACCGCCGACCGGCTGCGAGACCCCGAAGCCATGCATCAGCCCCGGCATCAGGAACATGCCAAAACCGGTCCCAAGCTCATCGGGCATCTGCAGGTTCTCCGAGATCAGGCGCAGCAGCCAGATCTTGACCTTCTCGTTCTCGAACAGCTGATTGGCGATCTCGAGCGAGGAGCGCTGCATGGAATCGAGGATCTCCTGGCCTTCCTCCGACTGATCGAGCATCGCGAAGAACGCCCCGAGCGGCGGTGGCGGCACATACATGCCGGCGAACATCAGCGGCGCCATCGCGATGCTCTTGGTGGCGAAGGCGCGGTAGGTTTCGGCATCCTTCGCCGAGAGCTTGGCAATCCCGGCGCAGGTCCGGTCCAGATCCTTGTAGGCCACGAGCGTGGTCTGGTCCTCGAAGATCATCGCGTACGGGATGTTGTAGGCGTACTTGAGGCCAAAGCGGCTCAGCAGCCCGAGCTCATCGCCGGTGATCATCGGGTTGGCCTGGATCATGATGTGCACGCTCGAGTGCTCATCGTGCCAGTAGCCAGGGGAATTCAATTCCCGCGTGACCACGCCGCCGCCCGGCCACGCCTTGCGCTCGAGCACCAGCACCTTCTTGCCAGCCTTGGCAAGGTAAGCGGCCGCCACCAGTCCGTTGTGGCCCGCGCCCATCGCGACGACATCGTAATTCTTGCTCATTGGCTTGCAGCGCTCCGGTGCGGGATACAGATACCCAGGGGTGATCAGCTCATTTTAGTTCTTGCGCGGACCATAAGCGCCTGTACCATCGCCGTAAAGGTAGGCACAGTGATGTACCTGTCGCACACGAATTTGATGATGCCGGGGATCGCACAGGAGGAGGGGGGCACCATGCCAACGAGCCATGCTGCAGCACGTGATGCCACGGAGCTGATGAACAGCGCATTGGAGATCATCGAGCAGGAGGCCGACGGGGGCGATCTCGCGCCACTGCGCGCACGCCTGCAGCGGCGCACCGCGCAGATGGGCCAGGACAGCATGGATCGGCGCGCGCCGGTGCGCGAGTTGCTCGCGCGCCTGGGCGATAAATGGAGTCCGCTGCTGCTGATCGTGCTCGAGATCGGCGAATTCCGGCACACGACCCTGCGCCGTCTGGTCAGCCGCTTGAGCCACGAGGGTCGTATCTCCCAGCGCATGCTGACCTTGAGGCTGCGAAGCCTGGAGCGTGATGGGCTGATCGAGCGGCGCGTGCTCGGTGCGCGCCCGCCCAAGGTGAGCTATGCGATCACCGAGCTCGGCCGCGGGCTGCTCGCGCACATCGATGCGGTGATCACCTGGTCGCACGCGCATACGCTTGAGATCAACGCGGCCCGCGAGCGCTTCGAGCACACGCCACCGCCGCCGGATCCGGCAGCCTGAAGATTTACTCGGCGCCGGCGCCGCGCTACGAGGCCGGCGGCTGCAGGGCCTGGGTCAGCTGATCGAGCGCCTGTGCAAAGGCCGACTGGAACGCGCTGGTCACCGACTGCAGCCGATCGGCATCGGCCGTGGCCTGCCCGGTCGCGGTGTAGCTTAAGGTGACGGTGCGATCGACACGCTTACCGAGCGTCGCGGTCAGCTCGATGTGCACCACCGGCAATCCGCCGGCGGTGTAGTCGGCTTCGAAATGGCGGATCTCGAGCTCAAGCAGATAGGTTGAACCAAACGGCGCATCCTCGGACTCCACCGTGGCAAAGCGCCCACCGGCGCGCAGCGCATCGATGACCCAGGTCCGCACCAGCAGCGGCAGCTCCCCGCTCCAGCGCGCATCGCGATACCAGTCAAAGCGCTGCCCGCTCTGCATCAGTGCGATGTGCTCGCCCTCAAGGCCCGGCACCGCAACTGGCAGCAGTACCGTCAGCGTGGCATCGCTGGCTGGCGCTGCGCCGGCCTGCTTCGCCGGCAGTGGCGGGCGCAGCAGATAGGTTTGCGTGGCAGCCTCGCTGCTCTTGAAGCCCGAGCAACCGGCGAGCAGCAGGGCACAGAGCACAGCGAGGGTGGTGAGGGGACGCATCATCGCGGTATCTCCACGCCAGCGGGTGCTGGTTGATAAATGAGTCGGGCCGGATTTTCCTTCAGGCTCCGTGACAGCTCCTCGATCTGGCGCGCGGTGGCGCGGCTTTCGCGCACCAGCGCCTCGAGCTGCGGCAGGCCTTCGGTCACGAAGCCATGCAGTTCGCTGCGATTCTCTTTGATCAGGCCATCCAGCTGCAGGCTGGCGTTTGCCAGATTGTCACTGGCCACATGCAGGCGATTCATCGCGCCCTCGATATCCGGCGCCATCGTGGCGAAGGAACTCTGCAGCTGCTTGGCGACCTGTGAAGCGGCAGCCGAGGTGGCGCGCAGGTCGCTCAGGAGCGCCGTGAGCTGCTGGGCGCTGGCCGGGAGCGTCGCGCCCGCGCGATCGAGGTTCGCGGCCAGGCGCGAGATCGCACCGATGTTGTCATCCGAGAACAGGCGGTTCAGGCGCGTCACCAGTTCGCTGGCCCGCACCGTGACCTCCGGGAGGCTGGCGAGGAATACATCGAAATCCGAGGGCAGCGAGCGAATGACCGGATAGCGCTCGCTCGGCACCGCCACGAGCTCGCCCTTGGAGGTATCCGGATTCAGCTGCTGCTGCAGGTCGATATAAAGAAGCCCGGTCACGCCCTGCAGCGAGAGCTGTGCCACGGTCTTATCTGACACCGGCGTGCTCGAGTCGACATCGACGATCACCTGCACGCGGTTGTTGGCGCGGCTGTCGATGCGGATGCGCACCACGCGCCCGATGTCGACGCCAAGGAAGCGCACCGCGCCGCCGGTCTCGAGACCGCTGACCGTACCGTTGAAGTAGATCTCATAACGGGTGTAGCTGCGCTGTTCACTGCTGCCGGTGTACCAATACACGAACAGGCCAGCCATGATCGTGACCAGCACCACGAAGGCCCCGACAGCGGTGTAGTTAGCTTCCCGTTCCATTCGGCCTCCCGCGGCTGCGTGCCCGCTCACCCTGAAAGTAGGCGTGGATCCACGGATGATCGTACGCCGCAATGCGCTCCAGCGTATCACTGACCAGCTGCTTATCGACCAGCACACCGACGCGATTGCTCACCCGGTAGATCGAATCCAGATCGTGCGTGATCATCACGACGGTCAGCTTCAGTTCGTGCTGCAGGTAGATCAGCAGTTCATCAAAGGCGGCGGCACTGATCGGATCCAGGCCCGAGGTGGGCTCATCGAGGAACAGCAGCCCGGGATCGAGCGCCAGCGCGCGTGCGAGGGCCACGCGCTTGACCATGCCCCCGGAGAGCTGCGCCGGGTATTTCTCGGCGGCATCGGCGCCCAGGCCCACGAGCCTGAGCTTGAACAGCGCCAGCTCGGCGAGCAGCCGCGCAGACAGTCGCAGGTGCTCGATCATCGGCAGCTGGATGTTTTGCAGCACGGTCAGGGAGCTGAACAATGCCCCCTGCTGGAAGGTCACGCCGTACCCGGCCTTGACCTCATAGAGCTCGGCGGCGGACATCTGGGTCAGATCGCGCCCGCGGATCAGGATCTGCCCGGCGCGCGGCCGCTCGAGGCCGAGGATCGTCCGCAGCAGCACTGACTTGCCGGTGCCGGAGCCGCCAACGATGCTGAAGATCTCGCCTTCGTTGACGGTCAGGTTCAGATGATCGTGTATCAGCTGCGTACCAAAGCCGCTGACCAGGCCACGCACTTCAAGCACCGGCACCGGGCTCATACGTCGAGCTTCATGAACAGCACCGCGAACAGCGCATCGGCCAGCAGCACCAGGAAGATCGACATCACCACGGCGGTGGTCGTGAGGCGCCCAAGATCGCGCGAGGAGCCGCGCACCCGCATACCGCACCAGGTGCCGGAGACCGCGATCAGCACCGCGAACACCGGCGCCTTGAGTACGCCCACCCAGAACGTGGTGCTGGCAATCGCCTCCTGCGCGCGGTGCAGGTATTGCGAGATCGGCATCCCGAGCAGCGTGTGGCACAAGAGCCCCCCGCCGACCAGGCCGATCGCATCGGCGATCACCGTCAGTAATGGCAGCGCGATCACCAGCCCGATCATGCGCGGCAGGACGAGGGCTTCAATCGGCTCGACGCCGATCGCGTGCAGTGCATCGACTTCCTCGTTCAGCTGCATCGCGCCGATCTCGGCCGCGAAGGCACTGCCGGAGCGGCCCGCGACAATGATCGCAGTCAGCAGCACGCCGAGCTCGCGCAGCACCCCGACGGTGACCAGATCGACCACGTAAATATCGGCGCCAAACTTCACCAGCTGCTGGGCACCCATGTAGGCCAGGATCACGCTGATCAGGAAGGCGATCAGCGACACAATCGGGATCGCCGTAATGCCGGTGTCATAGACATGACGCAGCACCGAGATCGGCCGCAGGCGCCGCAAGCTCCCGAGCGCGCGCAGCAGCACCATGCTCACGTGGCCGACAAAATCCAGCCACGAAAGCACCAGCGCCCAGGCGGCGACCGCACGGCGCCCCAGGTGATCGACGGCGGTCGCCGGTTCCGAGCGGTGCTGTGGCGGGGTGTCGCTCTCCTCGATGCTCACCGGGACAGCTGCGCTGCTGGTGCGCTCGATCAGATCGAGCCAGTCCGGTGGCGTGCCGCTGAAGCTCACTTTGAGACCCTGCTGCTCGAGGCGCGCCAGGGTGTCATTGAGGAGCCAGGCGCCCGAGAGATCGAAACTTGCGGTGCCGACATCGCACGTGAGTGTGCCGGCATCTGCCGCATCGAGGTGCGCGAGCTCGCTGCTGATCTCGGCCAGGTTCGCGCTATGCCAGGCACCCGCCAGCCGCAGCGCGATGACTGACCCCTCGCGCTGGCTCTGGAAAAACATGGCGGGCTTTGGGCGCCGCTCTAGGCGAGTGCCTTGTGCGAGCCGTCACACAGCGGGGCGTTGTGCGTGTGCTTGCAGGCGCACAGGTAGGCCTTGCCGGTGGCGGTGGGCGCGTAGGGACGCGGCGTGAACTCGCCGCCCTTGTGCGAACCGTCGCAGAAGGGCTGTTTGGCCGACTTGCCGCACGAACACCAGTAATAGGTTTTGCCCGCTTCGAGATCGACACCGATGGGGGCTCGTGCCGCAATGACTGGATCGGCCATAAGCTGTGTCACTCCCGCGATTGTGATTCGAATTGAATGCGACCGCCCGGCGCGCGCCCTTAAAGGAGCCCGCGCCGGCATTCGATGCTAGCAGCCCCTGAGGCCAAACGGGAATTTCGGCGGGAAGCTGCCCCTCAGGACTCGTCGCGGTAGCGGCGCAAGCGGATCGCAACCCAGAGCATCAGCACCGTGGCCAGCAGTCCGAACCACAGTGGCGGGCTGTGCAGCAGCACGCTCGGGTCTGGCGGATGATCAAGGGCCATACGGGAGCTGCCCGGGCCGCCAGGACCCGGGTGCTGCCCCTGGCCAAAGACACTGCCGATGCTGATATTGATCTCATGGCCCAGGTTGAAGGCGAGCCGCATGATCTCCCCGAACCCGCGTGTCACGACGCCACCGAAAAAGTTGGTTCCGAGCAGTAAATGCTCGAGCAGTGCAATCAGCACCGGCGGGATAAAGGCCCAGGCGTAAACCGAGCGCCGTGCCCACGCCGAGATCAGCATCAGGTAAGCGGCGTACGGTGCGTACCACAGCAGCGCCGCGACCAAACCGTAAAGCAGCACGCCCTGCACGCGTAGCCACTCGCTGAGCACCCACGGTGGCGGAACCGCCTGTGTCACAGAGGCCGTAAAGCGCGCCTGTGAAATCACTTCTACCAGCAAGCCAGTCACTGCCGCGAGCACATAGGTCGCCAGCGGCAGCAGCACGAGTCCGACCGTGAACTTGACCAGCACGGTTGTCGTATCGGAGACCGGGAGCGACTTCCAGAATAAGACACTGCGATCGCGCCGGTCGGCGTACAGGCAGTCGAGGAAATAGGTGATGACCAGGATGCCGGCGGTGACGTACAGCGGCACTGATATCGTAACGATAACCATCTCGAAAATATTGCCGGAGAAGACCGGGTTCTCGTAGCCCACGTTGGTGTGGCCGACCAGCGAGGAGACCAGCACAATGACGGCGCTTACTACGAGCGGTGCAATCCACAGCGCACGATGCTCCCAGAGCTCGCGCCGGATCAGTATCGGCCAGTGTTTCATGAGGCCACCCCCTGCATCTTGGCGACGAACAGATCCGCGATTCCGGGGCTTGAGACCAGGCCCAGATCCTCGAGCAGCGCGGGTGCGATGTTCTCGAAATACAGGATCGGGCGCCCGAAGGATTCGTGCTCATAGAAGGGCCCGAGGGCGCGGGCGGCAGCGAGCTGTTCGGGCGCGACCTTGAGGGTCGCGAAGCGCCCGGGCAATGCCTCGACCGGACTGTCGAGCACGAGCTTGCCCTGATCAATGAACATCACATCGGTTAAGAGGTTCTCGACCTCCTCGACCTGATGGGTGGAGAGCAAGATCGTGCGCTCCTTGTCGAAGTAGTCATTGAGCAGCGTGTCATAGAACTCGCGCCGGTAGAGCAGATCGAGGCCCAGCGTCGGTTCATCGAGCACCAGCAGCTGGGCATCGATCGCCAGGATCAGCGCCAGGTGCAGCTGCGTGACCATGCCCTTGGAGAGCTCGCCGATGCGGCTTTTCATGCGGATGCTGGTGCGCTTGAGAAATTCTGCGGCGCGCGCGCGATCAAAGCGCGGATGGACGCCGGCCACGAAATCGATCGCGCAATCCACCCGCAGCCAGCGCGGCAGCACGGCGGTATCGGCGATGAAGCACACATCACGCATCAGCGCATCGCGCTCGGCGGCCGGGTTGTGGCCGAGCACCGAGAGCTGCCCCCCGTAGGGCGTGAGTCCCAGGATCGCCTTGAGCGCCGTGGTCTTGCCAGCACCGTTGCGGCCAATCAGCCCGACAATGCGCCCGGCCTCGATGTGAAAGCTCAAGTCATCGAGGGCCCGCACGCTGCCATAGCGCTTGGTGAGGCCGCTGGCTTCGATTATGGTACTCATGGTTTTTTGGTATCCGGCCTGGCATCGGTGGGAGCTGGCGCGGCAGCAGGGCTTTGCAGGAGCTGCTCGGCGGACAGCCCCAGGCGCTGGATCGTGCCGCGGATCTTCGGCCATTCGGTATCGAGGAAGCGGCGGCGCTCATCGGCGAGCAGCGCCTGGCAGGCGCCGGCGCTGACGAACATCCCGAGCCCGCGGCGCTTCTCGATCAGCTGTTCATCGACCAGCTGCTGATAGCCCTTGAGCACGGTGATCGGGTTGAGCCGGAACTCGGCCGCCACCTGGCGCACCGAGGGCAGCGCATCACCATCGCGCAGCTCGCCCTCGAGGATCATCGCGACCACCCGATCCCGCAGCTGGCGGTAGATCGGCTGCCCGCTATCCCATTGCGTGTCGTTCATCGGGAGCTCATCTGCAGCTGGCCTCTAACGATCGGGCGCGCCGGCAGGGCGTTGGCCCGCCGCGGGCGGCGACTGTAGCAGAGGCCTTGGCGCTGATTGGTCAGTCAACTGAAGGCCCGTTAAGGCCCACGGCGCTAGCCGGCCTGCGTGGGCACGAGGCAGACCTGAGCCAGCTGCGCGGTGCGGGCGTGGCCCGGGGCACTCGCAACGCTGACGCTGTGGGCCAGCGTGACGGTCAGGATCACGGCCAGGATCGAGCTGATCAGCAGCTTGAGGGCGGACTGGGGGGCACTGTTCATGACATTCTCCTTGGGTTGACGACCCGATCGGCGGCGTGCTTCTCGGTGTCGTTATGGTGTTGTATCTAACTACAACACTACATGGGTGTCAAGGGATCGTTATTTCGCCCATTGCCCCGTTCAAAAACCCCCTTAGAATCAGCGGCCTCTTTTGTTACCCCGCCCCGCAGGAGCCGCCATGAAGCAGCCCGTCAACGTGACCATCACCGGAGCCGCAGGCCAGATTGGCTACGCACTGGCTTTCCGTGTCGCCTCCGGGCAGATGCTGGGTGCGGATCAGCCGATCAACCTGCATCTGCTGGAAGTCACACCGGCGCTGCCCACGCTCCAGGGCGTGGTGATGGAACTGCTCGACTGCGCCTTCCCGACCATCAACCAGATCGTGGCCAGTGATGATGCGAAGGTGGCCTTCCGTGACTGCCAGGCAGCGATGCTGGTCGGTGCGCGCCCGCGGGGTCCTGGCATGGAGCGCAAGGATCTGCTGCTCGCGAACGCGCAGATCTTCTCGGCGCAGGGCAAGGCGATGAATGAAGTGGCGGCGCGCAACGTGCGCGTGCTGGTGGTCGGGAATCCAGCCAACACCAACGCGCTGATCGCGCGCAGCAACGCGCCGTCGCTCCCGGCGCGCAATTTCACCGCGATGACGCGCCTGGATCACAACCGCTCGCTCTCGCAGCTGGCGGTCAAGACCGGCACGCATGTGAATGACATCCGCCGCGTGACGGTCTGGGGCAATCACTCCTCGACGCAGTATCCTGATATCAGCCACTGCCTGATTGGCGGGCGCGCAGCCAAGGGCCTCGTAGATCAGAAATGGGTGGAAGAGTATTTCATCCCGACGGTGCAGCAGCGTGGTGCCGCGGTCATCAAGGCGCGCGGCTCCTCTTCGGCCGCCTCGGCCGCCTCGGCCGCGCTCGATCACATGCGCACCTGGTTCCTCGGCACCACCGAGGGGGACTGGACCAGCATGGCGGTGCCCTCGGAAGGCAGCTACGGCATCAAGGAAGGCCTGATCTATTCCTACCCGGTGACCTGCCGCAACGGCGACTACAGCATCGTGCAGGGCCTTTCGATCGATGAATTCAGCCGCAAGCGCATGGACCTGACCGAAGCGGAGCTGCGTGAAGAGCGCGAGGGCGTGAAGGAACTGCTCGCCTGAAGGCTGCGGCGAGTGCAAGCCCGCGCGGCGGGCACGGACGCGGCAGCGGGTGTTGGTTTGCCTGGGATTGCCTTGGTTAGCATTGGTGGGCCCTGAAGCGGCCCGGAGTTGGACATGCTCGGTGCCCTGATCACGATCCTGTTTCTCGTGGTGGTGATCTACCTCGCCTACCGGCGGCTGGGACTGTTCATCTACACGCTCGCCTTCTCGGTGCTGCTGCTGGCCTATGTGCTGGCCGGCAACCCGGCCGAACTGTGGAAGGGCGTGCTGACCCTGGCGCTCGCGTTCCTCTGGCTGCTGAACGTGCGCCCGCTGCGTATCGCAATGATCAGCCGCCCGTTCATGAAGGGTTACCGGCGCCTGCTGCCCTCGATGTCACGTACCGAGCGCGAAGCGCTCGAGGCCGGCACGGTCTGGTGGGATGGGGAGCTGTTCACCGGCAATCCCGACTGGAGCAAGCTGCGCTCGCTGGCACCGGCCAGGCTCACGGCCGAGGAGCAGGCGTTCCTTGACGGGCCGTGCGAGGAGCTGTGCGGGCTGCTGGATGATTTTGATATCACGCACCGGCGCGCGGATCTGCCGCCCGAGGTCTGGGCCTTCCTCAAGAGCCGCGGCTTCTTCGCGATGATCATCCCCAAGCACTACGGCGGCCTGCAGTTTTCGGCCTACGCGCACAGCTGCGTGCTGGTGAAGCTCGCCGGACGCAGCGTCACCTGCGCCTCGACGGTCGCCGTGCCCAACTCGCTAGGTCCTGCCGAACTGCTGGTGCACTACGGGACCGAAGCACAGAAGGATCATTATCTGCCGCGCCTGGCGCGCGGTGAGGACGTGCCCTGCTTTGCCCTCACCGGCCCGCGCGTCGGCTCGGATGCCGCGGCCATACCCGATACCGGCATCGTCTGCCGCGGCAGCTGGCAGGGCGAGCAGGTCATTGGCCTGAAGCTCAACTTCTCCAAGCGCTACATCACCCTCGCCCCGGTCGCGACCGTGGTCGGGCTTGCCTTCCGGATGTACGACCCCGAGCAGCTGCTCGGGACGCAGGCGGATCTGGGCATCACCTGCGCGCTGATCCCGCGCGACACCGCTGGGCTCGAGATTGGCCTGCGCCACTTTCCGCTCAATATTCCGTTCCAGAACGGACCGCTCAGAGGCCACGATGTGTTCGTGCCGCTCGATTGCATCATCGGCGGACCGAAGATGGCGGGCCAGGGCTGGCGCATGCTGGTCGAGCAGCTCTCGGTCGGGCGCTGCATCTCGCTGCCTTCGAATGCCACCGGCGGTGCCAAGGCTGCGATCTTCGCCACCGGCGCCTATGCGCGCATCCGGCGCCAGTTCAACACGCCGGTCGGGCGCTTCGAGGGCGTCGAGCAGGTGATCGCGCGCATGGTGGGGCTGACCTACACGATGGATGCCGCACGCAGCGTCACCACCGCGGCGATCGATGCCGGCGCGCGCCCGGCGGTGCCGGCCGGGATCCTCAAGTACCACGTCACGGAACTGGCGCGGCGCGTCGCGGACGATGCGATGGACGTGCATGGTGGCAAGGGCATCTGCCTTGGGCCGCGCAACTATCTGGGCCGCGGCTACCAGTCGATCCCGATCGCGATCACCGTCGAGGGCGCGAACATCCTCACCCGCAGCCTGATCATCTTCGGGCAGGGCGCGATCCGCTGTCATCCCTTCGTGCTGCGCGAGATGAACGCGGCCCGCAATCCTGATCGCAAGCAGGGCCTGAAGGAATTCGATGCGGCGCTCTTCGCGCACATCGGCTTCGCGCTATCCAACGCCGTGCGCTCGCTGGTCATGGCCCTGACCTTCGCGCGTTTCAGCAAGGCACCGGATACCGGGCCGACGCGGCGTTACTACCAGCACATCCAGCGCTTCAGTGCCTCCTTCGCATTCGCCACCGATGTCACGATGCTGGTCTTCGGCGGCTACCTGAAGAAGAAGGAGAGCATCTCGGCACGCTTAGGCGATGTGCTCTCGGCGATGTACCTGGCCTCGATGGTGCTCAAGCACCACGAGGATCAGGGCCAGCCGCCCGAGGATCTGCCGGTGGTCGAGTGGGCCTGCCGCCAACTGCTCTACCAGGCCCAGGAGCAGCTGCACAGCGTGCTGCGCAACTTCCCCAAGCGCTGGCGCTGGGTCGCATGGCTGATGCGGGTGCTGATTTTCCCGCGCGGCCTGACCTATTTCGCGCCGGGCGACCGGCTCGGCCGCGCGCTCGCCGACCTGGTGATGACCCCGGGTGCGGCGCGCGATCGCCTGAGCCTCGGGGTCTACCGCGCCGTGGAAGCGGGCAATCCCTTCGGTCTGCTGCAGCAGGCGCTCGAGCTCACGCCCGCTGCCGAAGCGATCGAGAAGAAGATGCGCATCGAGGGTGTGAAGAGCGGGCGCATCACGAGCCTCGATCTGCCGCGCCAGATCGATGAGGCACTCGCGCTTGCGATCATCAGCGCCGAGGAGGCTGCCTTCCTCAAGGACTACGATGCCAAGGTGATGAACCTGATCAACGTCGATGAGTTCACGAGCGCCGAACTGGCGCATCAGCCTGCCTGAAGCGGATGCCGCAAGCTTATGTACCGCGCCTACTTCGGACTTGCTGAGAAACCCTTCTCGATCACCCCCGATCCGCGCTACCTCTACCTCAGTACGCGCCACGCCGAGGCGCTCGCGCACCTGCTCTACGGCATCAACGAAGCGGCCGGCTTCATCCAGCTGACCGGCGAGGTCGGCACCGGCAAGACCACGATGGTGCGCTCGCTCCTGGCGCGCGCGCCGCAGAATGTCGAGATCGCGCTGATCATCAACCCGCGCCTGAGCCCGGCCGAGTTCCTGCGCACGATCTGCGAAGAGCTGCATGTGGAGGTGCCCCCGACCGAGGCGGGCAGCACCAAGACGCTGGTCGATGCCCTGAACACGCACCTGCTGCTGACGCACGCGCAGGGGCGGCGCATCGTGCTGATCGTCGATGAGGCGCAGAACCTCACCCCCGAGGTGCTCGAGCAGGTGCGGCTGCTGACCAATCTTGAAACCGAATCGCAAAAACTGCTGCAGATCATCCTGATCGGGCAGCCCGAGCTGCGCGAGCTGCTCGATCGCAACGATCTGCGGCAGCTGGCCCAGCGCATCACGGCGCGCTTTCACCTCGAGCCCCTGGCACGCAATGAGACCGGGATCTATGTGCGCCACCGGCTGCGCACCGCCGGCACCAGCGCCGAGATCTTCACGCCCGCGGCTTTGCGCGAAGTGCATCGCTTAAGCCGTGGCGTGCCACGGCTGATCAATGTGATTTGTGATCGGGCGCTGCTGGGCGCCTACACCGCCGAGCGCTCGCGCGTCACGCCGCGCCTGGTGCGGCGCGCGGCCAGCGAGGTCTTCGATCGCACGCTCTTTAGTCCGTGGCTGGCGCGTTCGGCTGCGGCACTGGTACTGCTGCTGATCGCCGGGGGTCTCTACGCGTTCTGGCGCATCGCGCCGTGGAAACACCCGGTGGCGCCACCCCCGGTCCTCGCGCCGGTGATCGTGCCGCCACCGGCCCCGCCGACACTTGGTGAGCTGCTGGCCCGCAACCCGGACCTGGACGGCGCCGACAGCGCCTTTGGCGCGCTGCTGATGCTGTGGGGCGCACAGTCCAGCGGTGCGGCCGATCACTGTGCCGAGGCCGCGCAGCAGGCGCTCGCCTGCACCGAGGGTCACGGCACGCTGGCCGAGCTGCACGAGCTGAACCGACCGGCGCTGCTCAAGCTCACCGATGCGGCCGGCGCCACCCACGAAGTGCTGCTGACGGGCATCGATGCCCAGCACGCCCAACTTCGCATCGGTGCGCTGCCGGCCGAGGTCAGCATCGCGGATCTGTCGGGCTACTGGTTCGGGGAATGGCTGGTGCTGTGGAAGCCGAGCATCCAGCCGATCGTGCAGCTCCATGTGGGCATGCGCGGTCGCGGCGTGCAGCAGCTGCGCGCGGCACTGGATCGCTGGAGCGGCACGGCACCAGCGACGAGTGCGAGCACCGAGTTTGACCAGGATCTGGCGCACGAGGTCGAGACCTTCCAGCGCGCCCACCACCTGGTCGTCGATGGCATTGCCGGGATCGAGACCCAGATGCTGCTCGATGCGGCGCTGCCCGCAGCGGGCTCCCCACTGCTCACCGGCTCGCTGCCGGGCAGGAGCTGAGGCGCGATGTCCTTCATACTCGATGCGCTGCGTAAATCCGAGGCCGAGCGGCAACGCCAGGATGGCCCGACACTGCTTGAGATGCGCCCCTCGCGGCCGCAGCGACGCATGCCAGTGTGGGTCATTGGCCTCGGCATCCTGCTGCTGGTGAATATCGCGGTGGTGCTGTGGTTCCTGTTGCCCACGCGCCAGTATGCGGTAGAAGTGCGCATTGCGGCTCCGGCCAGCGGCGCACCGCTCCCGGCGCCCAGCGCAGCGATGCCAGCGCCGCGGGCCCCGGCGCCAGCCACTCCGCCAGTGAGCGCCAGCACGCCGCCGCCGGCGCCGCTGCTTGCGCCCGGTGCCACTGCAGCGGCGACTGTGACACCGCCAGCGGCCGTGAGCGTGCCGCCAGCGGCGCCGCGCGCATCAGCGCCGGCGGCTTCGAAGCCTGCCAGGCCGCAGCTTGCGCCGAGCGATGTGGCAGCGAATCTGCCCGATTATTCGCGCGTGTCCGCGGGTATGCCACCACTGCGCCTGGATCTGCATTCCTATTCGGAGCAGCCGCAGCAGCGCTATGCGCTGATCAATATGCACAAGGTGCAGGAGGGCGACACGCTGCCCGAGGGTCCGCGGGTGCTGCACATCCTTCCCGATGGCGTGGTGCTCTCCTACCAGGGCACCGAGTTCGTACTCGGGCGCAACTGATCAGGGGCCCTGCGCTTTGAGCAGACTCGAGAGCTCAAAGGCCGGATCGGCCGCCTGCGCCGGGAGCGGTGAGATGCCGTTATCAAGGAGCTTGCGCGCTACCATGTGATCGCCAATGCGGCTCAAGGAGTCGACCGCGATCAGGCGGCCGCTACGGTAGTAGAAGGCCGAGAAGGCGGGCTTTTCCAGATCCCCGCGCGTGATGATCTGATCATAGCCGTGGCTCAAGCCGACCATCTGCAGCTTCACATCGTACTGATCCGACCAGAACCAGGGCGTCGCGGTGAAGGGCCGCTCGCGCCCGAGCAGTGCCGCGGCCGCCGACTTGCCCTGCTCGATCGCGTTGTGCACCGACTCCAGGCGCAGCAGCGTCCCATCAGCCAGGCGGCGTGCCGTGCAATCCCCGGCGGCGACGATCTTCGGATCACTGGTGCGCGCACAGGCATCGACAATGATGCCGCGCTCGCAGCTGAGGCCGGCCGCCGACGCCAGCCGATCCTCAGGGATCACACCGATGCCGACCACGACGCAGCCGGCTGGATACTCAAAGCCACCGACGGTGCGCACGCCGATCACGTGCCCGTCGCGACCGATCAGGCCTTCGACCTTCACATCGAATATCAACTGCACGCCGTGACTCTCGTGCACGCGCAAGGCGGCTTCCGACACGATCGGCGCCACCACGCGTGACATCAGGCGACTCAGCCCCTCGAGCACGATCACTTCCAGGCCGCGCTTGCGCGCGGTTGCGGCGACCTCCAGGCCAATGAAGCCGCCACCGATGACCACCAGCGGAGCGCCGCTCGCCACGCAGACCTCGAACGCGGCCGCGAGCGCCTGCGCATCCTCGAGCGTGCGCACGCCGAACACGCCCTTGAGCGGCGGTCCTGGCAGGAGTCTCACTTTCGAGCCGGTGGTAATGGCCAGACCCGCGTAGCGCAGGCGCTGTCCGTCGGCGAGCAGCACGCATTGCTGCGCGCGATCGATCGCGCTCACTTCGCAGTTCAGCCGCAGGTCGATCTCGCGCCGGCGGATGGCCTCGACGCTGCGGATCGCCAGCTGCGCCGGATCGTGCCGCTCGAGCAGCCATTTCTTGGACAGCGGCGGGCGGTTGTAGGGTCCGTGCGCCTCGGCGCCGAGCAGCAAGATCGCGCCGCTGTAGTGATCCTGGCGCAGCGATTCTGCAATCTGCACGCCGGCCTGGCCGGCACCGATGATGATGATGGGATCCACGATGCTGCGCGCGTCCTTAAAGGCTCAGAGCTGGCGATCCGGAATCTGGATCGGCAGGCCATCGAGCGACTCGTCGATGTAGAGCTGGCAGGAGAGCCGGCTGCCGGGGCGCCGCTCGGCCGCGACATTCTCAAGCATCTGCAATTCTTCCGCGGACGGCGCTGGCAGGCGGCTGATCCACGCCGGATCGACATAGCAGTGGCAGGTCGCACAGGCGAGCATGCCGCCACAGATCGCTTCAATGCCCTCAAGGCCCTTGTTCAGGGCCATCTGCATCACGCTCCAGCCCTCGCGCATCTCGAGCGTCGTGGTGTGGCCCGCGGCATCGGTGCATATCACTCGCGGCAAGCCTCGACTCCTTAAGAAAACTTCCGGCGAAGCCGGGCGGCACACGATAGCCGCAGCTTCCGGCAAGATCCAGCCAGAGCTCGGCAACGCATTGTGCAACCGATGTGACACGGCACTGCGCACTCAAAAGCGACCTCAAGCCCCGGCAATGCGCCGGCCTCAGGAGGCGCTGCCAGGCCTCCCCGGCCGGGCGGCTGCCGGCGGCGGTTTGGTGAGCTGCATCACAGTCCTTTCAGGGCGGCCTGAAGCACGTCACAGAACCTCGCGCCCGTCCGCGCCGTCGCATTGCACGAGAGAGACGTTGCCGTAAAGTCCCGTTAATTCAAGGGCGAAACGTCCCTGCCGCGCTGGAAAAGCCCATCGAGTACCGCCCCGTGTCCCGCGTCCCAATTGAATCCTCGCCGGCCCCCGAAGCTGCGGCTCGCACGCGTGCGCCGGCCGCGAGCGGACCCGTGGTGGTGGCACTGACCGAGGAGCTCTCGCTGCTCGAGGCACTCGGTGGTGCCATCGGTGAAGGCGAGCACTTCGTGAGTGCACCGACGATGGAGCGCTTTGCCGATTTGCTGCTCGTCAGTGGAGCGGATCTGGCCCTGATCGACTGCGCGTTGCTGGATGCGGCGCCCGGCGCATTCTTCTGCCGCGTCCATGCCCAGTTTCCAAAGCTCACGTTGCTCGCGATCGGGGATAGCGCCAACCAGCAGCAGCTCGCAGCGCAGCTTGCCGATGGCACGATCCTGCGCTTCGCGCACCGGCCGCTCTCGGCCCAGCGCCTGGGACTGTTCCTCGAGACTGCCCGGCGCCATCGCGAGGGCGCCCAGGCGCTGGCGGGCCTCGCCGCCGGCCTCGACACGATCTCCACCCGCTTCGAGGCGCCGCGCGCGTCGCGCAGCTCGATCCGGCCCTGGTGGCTGATCCTCACCCTCGGCGTGCTGCTGGCGGGTGCGTTGTTGTTTTGGTGGTGGCCGAGCGCGCCGGCGCCGGCAACCGGCACGCCCAGCGATGCGACTGCAGCCTCCAACGATAGCGGCGATACCAGGCCTGCTGCCGCTACGCCTGCTCCCGACAGCGCCGCCGCGGCGCCCAGCGCCGATGCCGAAGTGGAGCATTGGGTGGAACTGGCCGGCGAGCGCATGCAGGAAGGCGCACTGATCGCGCCTGCCAATGACAATGCTCAGAGCTACATCAGCGCCGCGGCCGCCCGCGCGCCACAGAATCCTGCGGTGCGCGCCGCCGCTCATGAATTGGGCGAGCGCCTGATCAGCGCCACGCGCTCGGCACTCGCCGCCGGCGATCTGAACTCTGCGCAGCGCTGGCTCGCCGCCGCCAAGGACTACCGCGTCGGCGCAACCACCCTCGCGCAGCTCGACGCCGAGCTTGCCCAGGCCCGCAGCGGCGCGGCGGCGCTCGCGCCCGCGAGCAGCAGCGCACCGAGTTCGAGCGCGCCGACGCCGGCCCCGACACCGGCCCCGGCGCCAGCTTCCGGAGACACGCCGTGAGCCGCGTCAAGACCGCGCCGCGCATCCTGATCGTCGAATCCGACAAGCAGTACCGCAGCTGGCTGCGCCATCATCTCGAGATCATCTGGCCCGAGGCGCATCCGGATTATCGCGACGAGAGCGAGTTCGCCAAGCTGATCGGCAGCTTGAGCCGTGACAAGTACGATCTGGTGATATTGAGCGGTCTGCTCACCGACTGGCCGCACAAGAGTGCGCTCAGCCTCGAGTGGCTGCGAAGCCTGCGCCGCCAGCGGCAGGTGCCCCCGATCGTACTGATCGGGCACAACGGCAACGAACTGGCCGCCGTGCAGGCACTGCGCCTGGGCGCTGCCGACTACCTGCCGCGCGATCTGCTCAACGGCCACCTGCTCGAGCGGAGCCTGAGGATCGCCCTGCACCGCGGCCAGCGCATCGCACGCCGCGAGCCGCCCAAACCCTCAGCGCGCGTGGTGCCGGTACCGGCCGATCCGAGCCGCCCGGTTGCGCCCAAGGGCTATGAACTGCTGCGCGAGCTGGGCGATTCAGCGCGCGCCTGCGTGTGGCTCGCCTACAGCCAGGCACTGCGCCACGAGGTCGCGCTCAAGATCAGCAAGCCGGCGCTCGAGGAGCTGCACGAGTACCAGTCCTTCGCGCGCGAGCATGCCGCGATCGCCGCGCTCAAGCACAGCTCGGTGGTGGCGCTGTACGACTACGGTCTGCATGAGGGCCACGAATACCTGGCGATGGAGTACTTCCCGTGCGGGGATCTCAAGCGCCGACTGCTGCACCCGATCTCGCCACCCGAGTGCCTCGACTACGCGCACCGCATCGCCACCGCGCTCCAGGTCGTGCACGCCGGCGGGCTGCTGCACCGGGACCTGAAGCCCCCCAACATCATGCTGCGCGCCGATGGCGCCGTGGTGCTGATCGATTTCGGGCTGGCCAAGCGCGTCGATTCGGATTCGACCAACACCGCGATCGGCGTGCTGCGCGGCTCGCCGTTCTACATGAGCCCGGAGCAGGTGCTGGGTCGCACGCTCGATGCGCGCAGCGACCTCTACAGTTTGGGAATCCTGTTCTACGAGATGCTGACCGGGAATCGCCCCTACACCGGCCTGACCGCGATGGATGTGATGCATCAGCATGTGAAGGCCGAGCGCCCGGAGCTGGCCGCACACCTGGCGCCCTTCGATCCGGTGCTCAAGCGCCTGATGGCGGTCGATCCGGCGCACCGCTACGCCGACGCCACCGCCGTGATGGAAGATCTGGTGCGCCTGGCTAACGAGTTGAGCGAAACCAGCATTACCCCGGTGCTTGCCCATGCCGGCTGAAGCCTCACAACTGAGCGCGGTCCAGGACGAGCTGCAGCTGCTGCACGAGCGCGGCGCGCTGTGGCTCGCGCTGCTGCGCCGGCCGGCGAGCGATGTGGCGGCTTTCACTGCCGCGAGTTACGCCGCGAGCATGCGACTGCGGACGCTGCTGGCGCAGCGCGCCCGCGAACCGCAGGAATTTCGCGCGCTGCTGCGCCGGCTCAGCTCCACCTGCGAGCGCCTCGCGCAGCGTGCCGAGGCTGCCGGCGTGACACTCCCCGCAACGCGCATCGACACCCTGCGCCGCTCGCTCGAAGCGCTGCTGCAACAGCCGCAGCCGACCGGGCATCACCTGCTGCCGCTGATCCCGCAGATCGAGGATCTGGTCTCGCTGCTCAACTCCACCGGGCTGCAGCCTTACGGTGCGCTGCGCGCCCGGCCGACGACCGAGGGAAAAACCAGTAGCGGCGGCGCGCGCCAGACCCACACCAACGAGCCGCGCACGGCGGCGGCCAAGATGTGCTCGGCACTGCGACGCCTGAGCGCGCAGCTGGCGGCCGAACAGTTCAAGAAAGTGAAGCTCAAGATTCGTGGCTTTGCCGAACTGCCGATCGAGTGGCACGGCAATGTCTTTGACATGTCGACCCAGCTGCTGCGCAACGCCATCGAGCATGGCATCGAGCTGCCCGCCGAGCGGCTGGCTGCGAACAAGAGCGAAGTGGGTACGATCGAGATCGCGTTCGCTTCAGCCGGCAACGAAGCCTGGGAACTGCAGGTGCGTGATGATGGCGCCGGCGTCAACACCGATGAGCTGGTGCGGATCGCGGCCGAGCGTGGCCTGCTTCGGAGCGATGCGAAGCTGAAGGAAGATCCGCGGCATGCGGTCGGCCTGATTTTCCTGCGCGGCCTGACCACGGCGAAAGTTGCCGAGGGCCGAGGCAATGGCATGCAGATCGTGCGTGAGCAGGTCAAGCGGCTCGGCGGCCGTACTCAGGTCGGAACGCGCGTTGGGCAGTTCACCCGCATCCGTATCCAGTTACCCAAAGCCACTCAGAGCGCCGGCGCTGCGGCCCCGGCGCTGCCACCACGGCACACCGCCACCAACGTTATTTAGGCGCGCTCCACGCCATAGAGCGTGAGCGCGCCGCTCCGGTCGGCCACCAGCAGTTGTTGCCCATCGGGCGACCAGCGCACGAGCGCAATCTCATCGGGCAACAGATCGGCATCGACGGCTTCGCTCCCTTGAGCCGGCTGCCACAGCATCAGCCGGCAGTCGCGCCCGCCCGAGGCCAGGTGCGTGCCGCCGGGCTGGTAGGCGAGCTGCGTGAGTCGCGCCGTATGCGCATCGAGCTGGATCGGGCGCGTGCCTTCGGGGCCGCGCCCGCCAAAATCCCACACCACGATCATCGAATCGGCAGCGCTCGCCAGATAGCGGCTGTTCGCGCTCCAGCTGGTCAAGGCCACCTTGGCGCCATAGCCCTTCATCTGTGAGTTCTGATCGGCGGCGAGGTACCAGAAATGCACCGTGCCATCCTGCAATCCGGAGGCCAGCACGCGCCCATCCGGACTCCAGCTGGCCGTCAGGCAGGCCCCGCTCCATGGATAATCGCGCGCCTCCTGCGCCGGCTCGAAGCGATACCAGCGCACGCCGCCGTTGAAGGCCGCGACCAGCTCGCTCGACTTGTGGCGCCAGGCGAGCGCTGCAATCACGCCCGGGTGTTCCGGCAGGCTCGAGCGCAGCGCACCGCTGGCATCATAAATCGCAAGCTCGCGGCCACTGGCCACCGCCAGCAGCCGGCCGTGACTGGCGAAAGCCAGCTGCTCGCTCCACTGCGCCGACTGACGCAGCAGCCGATGCGAGCGATCGCGCGCATCCCACAACCACACCTGCCCGTCCTGCCCCGAGCTTGCAAAGTGCGCGCCGGCGCCCTGCCACGCGAGCGCCAGTGCACCGCCGGCATGCTGGCCGAGCCGCTGCGGCGCCGGCGCCGTGGCTGGCGCCCACCAGAGGATTTCCCCCTCGCCGCTGGCCAGCACCAGCGCGCGGCCATCGGCCGCCCAGG
>Ga0302317_10001040_pt1 | contig 21510 bp, 10 predicted proteins | sample III_Palsa_N3_3_FD_200450 | JGI IMG/M metagenome (GOLD analysis project Ga0302317, IMG submission 200450) | Peat permafrost microbial communities from Stordalen Mire near Abisko, Sweden - III_Palsa_N3_3 | ecosystem: Environmental > Terrestrial > Soil > Palsa > Peat permafrost | place: Sweden...
TGAGCTTGCGTTCGCCCCAGGGGATGACGCGAATGCGCTCGATCGGCAGCACCTCGCCGCTGTCCCGATCCGACAGCAGGCCTTCGATGCGCGTTTTGAAGGGCGCCAACGCGCCGGCCAGTACACCTGCACCCGAACGGCCGATCAGCTCGTTCAGCGCCAGCAGTGCGGCCAGCTCGTCCGACGTCAGCCACAAGCCGGGCAGCTCGAAACGTTCGCCTTCGCCCACTTCATAACGAAAGGCGGCCTGGTCGCCACCCGCGCTTTCGACCGGCGCGCCCAGCGCATCGCGCAAAAACGCGACGTCGCGGTAAAGTGTGGCGCGCGAGCATTCCAGTTGCTCAAGCAGGCTGGACAGGGGAATCGGGTAGTGCGCCGATTTGAGCAGTCGATGCAGTGTGGAGATGCGTTCGTAGCGGTCCATGTGCCTGGTCAGAGGTCTTGAGAATGAAAGCTTTGTAGCATGTTGCGGCCTCATGCGGCCGCTTTACGGCAGGAACGAACGGACCGGATCGGCGCAGGAATTCACGACTTTCCCGCTGCGTTGCAACACATTGTTCATTGCAAGTTCAAACCGGCCCGTTAAGGTAGCGAATCACTATTGTTTAACAAATGGATCATCCTTGATGAAAAAGACCCTGATCGCCTGCGTTTTGCTGGCCACCATGGCAAGTTTCGCCGTGCAGGCCGATGACGCCGCATCACCTGACGCCGCGTCACCCGCGTCCGGTGCCGATGCTGCGGCCGCCCCTGCCAGCAATGCAGCCAATAATGGTGGCTGGAGCGGTTCGGGCGAATTCGGCTTTGCTTCGGCCACCGGCAATACGCGGTCGCAGAACGCCAATGGCAAGCTGAATCTGAATCAGGAAAACGAGCAGTGGAAGAACAATTTCTACGTCGATGCCCTGCGCGCGAAAAGCCAGCAGTCGGTGACCAACGCCGCGGGCGCGACGGTTGAGCAATTCAATGAAACCGCCAACCGCTACGATGGCGGCGCGTCGGTCGGTTACAAACTCGACCCGCGTAGCTACATCGTCACGGCCGTGCGCTACGAGCACGACGATTTCGGCGCCAACATATGGCAGGGCGTGGTTTCGGTCGGCTACGGCTATATCGCTCTGAAAGACGACACCAACGAGCTGTCGTTCGAAATCGGCCCTGGTTACAAGCGTTACCGCCCAGCAGTTGAGGACACCCTCATTGACGGTGTCGAGGTGCCGCAGGAGGCAAATGGCACGCAGAGCGAGGCGATCGCCCGCGGCTTGGTCAATTACAAACACAAGCTCACCGACAACACCTCGTTCGAAGATACGTTCCTGACGGAAGCGGGTTCGAAGGACACGTATATCCAGAACGATGCCGGCGTTGCCATCAGCATGACCAAGAAGCTGGCCGTGAAGGTCGGCTTTCAGGTGCGCCACAACACCAGCGTACTGCCTGGCATCCGCAAGAACGACACGTTGACCACAACCAATATCGTTTACAACCTCTGAAATGGTCGCTTTGTTGAAGAGGTAAGGCAGACTGAAAAGCCCCGCTGCGTGAGCAGCGGGGCTTTTTGTTGCGTGCTGCTTTTAGCAGAACCGATCAGAGGCCGAGCAGCTCGCCAGCACCCTGGTCGATCAAGGCTGCCGCCACCGTTTGGCCCAGTGCGATGGCATCGTCGTTGGCGCTCATCGCTTCGGCATGCAGCAGTCGGCCGGTGGTGACATCACCCACCATGCCGCGCAGATGCAAGCCACGTTCGCCGAGCACGCACCATGCGGCCACCGGTACCGTGCAGCTGCCGCCCAGCGCCTGATTCATGGAGCGCTCGGCGTCGATGGTGAGGCGCGTATCGGCATCATCGAGGGCTGCCAGGAGTGCCAGCGTGGCGACATGATCCGAGCAGGCTTCGATCGCAATGGCCGCCTGGCCGGGTGCGGGCAGCCAGTCCGGCGGCGTCAGTCGCGTGCGGATACGCGAGGCGAAGCCCAGCCGCTCTAATCCTGCGCAGGCCAGTACGATCGCGTCATAACCGCCAGCGTCGAGTTTGCCCAGCCGCGTACCGACATTGCCGCGCAGATCGAGCAGTTCAAGATCTGGCCGTACCGCGCGCAGCAGCGCTTGCCGCCGCAATGACGATGTGCCGACGCGCGCGCCCTGAGGCAGGGCGGCAAGGTTGGCGTAGTCGTTGCTGACGAAGGCATCGGCCGCATCCGCACGCGGCAGGATCGCCGGCAAGGTAAAACCGGGATCCAGCGTCACAGGTACGTCCTTCAGCGAATGGACGGCCAGATCGGCGCGGCCTTCCATCATGGCGACTTCCAGTTCCTTGAGGAACAGACCCTTGCCGCCTACCTCGGCCAGCGAACGGTCGAGAATTTCGTCGCCGCGCGTCGACATCGGCACCAGATCCACCGACAGTGCCGGATGCACTGCGCGCAATGCGGCCGCCACATGTTCGGCCTGCCACAGCGCAAGCGGGCTCTTGCGGGTGGCGATACGTAGGATGGATGGATTCATCGGAACTCCGCAACGTTCGGCAAGGTCTTATTGTCGCGTAGTTTCCGTGCACGGGCGCGGCCACGCGCACGACCCTGACAACGCAGGCCGCTGTCGCACCACGGGTCAGCCATATACGATGGCGACGAATTCATCGGAGTACTTCATGCAAAGCGGCAATCCGGCACTCAACAAGAACACCTTCCTCGACGCCGCCAGCGGTGTGGTTGTGTCGCGCGGCGGCGAAGCCATGACGCTCAATGGCACAGTCAACAAGACCGGCCTGCTGCTGATCCTGGTCTTGATCGGCGCCATGTTCAGCTGGAGCCATTTCACCGGTCCAGGCAGCATCCCGGCCATGCTGCCGCTTGCTCTAGGCGGTGCGATCGGTGGTCTGGTGCTTGGTCTGGTCACGTCGTTCAAGAAAACCTGGGCGCCGGTCACCGCACCACTGTACGCACTAGTCGAGGGCGTATTCATCGGCGCGCTGTCGGCGATTTTCGAGATGCGTTATCCGGGCATCGTGCTGCAGGCGGTCGGGCTCACCTTCGGCACCATGGCGGCATTGTTGCTGGCGTATCGCAGCGGGCTGATCCGCGCCACGGAGAAATTCAAGCTTGGCATCGTGGCCGCTACCGGCGGCGTGATGCTGCTGTACCTGGCGAACATGGCGATGGGCTTCTTCGGCCATCCCATCGGCTTTATCAACGGTCACAGCACGGTCGGCATCATCTTCAGCGCGGTCGTGGTGGTAATTGCAGCGCTGAACCTGATTCTGGATTTCGACATGATCGAAAGCGGCGTCAACGGCGGCGCCCCGAAATACATGGAGTGGTATGGCGCGTTTGCGCTGGTGGTGACGCTGGTGTGGCTGTATCTGGAACTGCTGCGTCTGCTGTCGAAGATGCAGTCGCGCAACTGAGTTCGAAACTTGGCTCGTATCGATTGAAGGGGGAGCACGGCTCATAATGTCCGTGCTCCCGCGCCTCTCATCCAGTTACGCCTTCAATAATGCCTTGGCGCGCTTGATCACGTTGTCGACGGTGAAGCCGTATTCGGGCAGCAGCACCTTGGCCGGCGCCGAGGCGCCGTAGCGATCGACGCCAAGCACATCGCCGTGCGGGCCAACATAGCGGTCCCAGCCCATCGAGACGCCCATTTCCACCGCCAGCTTGGCCGTGACATCCGGCGGTAGAACCTCATCGCGATAGCTTTGTGGCTGGGCTTCGAACAGATCCCAGCTCGGCATCGACACGCAGCGTACGGCGACGCCTTCAGCCTGCAGTTTTTCAGCAGCCTCCACAATCAGGGCGACCTCCGAACCGGTGGCGATCAGCACGAGCTCCGGCTTACCTTCTTTCGCATCGCTGAGTACATAGGCACCCTTGCGCAGGCCGTCGGCGCTGGCGAACTTCGTTCGATCGAGCGTCGGCAGATCCTGTCGGGTCAGCGCCAGCAGTACCGGACGCTCGCGCGTCTCGACGGCCACTTTCCAGGCGGCTGCGGTTTCGTTCGCGTCGGCCGGCCGGATCACGGTGACATGGGGAATCGCGCGCAGGCTGGCGATCTGTTCGACCGGCTGATGGGTCGGGCCGTCTTCACCGACCGCGATGCTGTCGTGGGTGAAGATGTGAATTACGTGCAGCTTGGACAGCGCGGCCAGACGAATCGTCGGGCGCATGTAATCGGAGAAGATCAGAAAGGTCGAGCCGTACGGAATAAACCCACCGTGCGCAGCCAGTCCGTTGACCACCGCGCCCATGGCATGTTCGCGCACGCCAAAGTGCACGTTACGCCCGGCGTAGCTCCAGCCAGCGCTGTCCGAACCCTGGGTGTCCTCACCGGGCGTCGCAGCCCGATTGAAATCGCCGAAACCCTTGAGGTTGGTGTTGGTCGACGAATCGAGATCGGCCGAGCCACCGACCAGCGCCGGCAGCTTTTCGGCAAAGGCGTTCATGATCTTGCCGCCAGCCGCACGCGTAGCCATGCCCTTAGCATCGGCCGGGAACACCGGAATATCTGCATCCCAGCTGGCGGGGAGCTTACCGGCCAGACGCTCCAGCAGCTCGGTGGCCAGCTCGGGGAAGGCCTTCGCATAGCCGTCCATACGGCCATTCCATTCGCTCTTCTGTTCGGCGCCACGATCCTGCGCTTCGCGAAAGTGATTCAGTGCCGGCTCGGGTATCAGGAAATCCGGTTCGACCGGCCAGCCTAGCTTTTCCTTGGTTTCCTTGACTTCCTCGACGCCCAGCGGTGAACCGTGCGCCTTGAACGAACCCTGCTTGGGCGAACCAAAGCCGATCTGCGTGCGCACCAGAATCAGTGACGGCCGCGCGGTCTCGGCCTTGGCCTTTCCGATGGCTGCATCAATCGCGGCGATGTCGTTGCCGTCGGCCACGCTAATGGTCTGCCAGCCATACGCCTCGAAGCGCTTGGCGCGATCTTCGGTAAATGAAATATCCGTGCCGGCGGCCAGGCTGACGTAGTTGTCGTCGTACAAACAGATCAGCTTGCCCAGCTTGAGATGGCCAGCCAGCGAGGCGGCTTCGGAGGCCACGCCTTCCATCAAGTCGCCATCGCCCACGAGCGCCCAAGTGTGGTGATCGATAATGGTATGGCCGTCGCGGTTGTAACGCGCGGCCAGATGCGCCTCGCCGATTGCCATACCCACCGCATTGGCAATGCCCTGACCGAGCGGTCCGGTGGTTACTTCTACGCCTGCCGTGTGGCCGCGCTCGGGATGGCCCGGTGCCTTGCTGCCCCACTGGCGAAACTGCTTGATGTCATCGAGCGACAGGTCGTAGCCGGTCACGTGCAGCAGGCTGTAGAGCAATGCAGAGCCGTGTCCGGCCGACAGCACAAAACGGTCACGATCAGCCCAATCAGGGTTGCTCGGATAGTGCTTCAGATATTTCGTCCAAAGCACGTAAGCCATCGGTGCGGCGCCGAGTGGCAGTCCGGGATGGCCGCTATTGGCCTTCTGCACCATGTCGACCGAGAGAAAGCGAAGCGTATCGATGCATTGTTGATCGAGCGAGGAAACCGTCATGGAGATGTCCTTACGAGAGAAGTGCGGGGATGATGCAGACTTGGAGCATGAAGCTATGCGGGTAAAGTTGCCGTCAAGTTTTGTGTGGTGTCAGTGGTAAGCACGCGCCGCCTTCACCGGATTAACCGGCGTATCCAAGCAGCGCGCCCACACCGGCGGTAATGGCCATGGCCAGCGCGCTCCAGAAGCCAATACGCAGCGCGCCGGTAAGTACATTGGCTCCGCCAACACGCGCCGCCACGCCGCCAAGCAGCAGCAGAAAGATCAGTGCACTGAGAAAAACGCTGAAAATCAGAACGGCTCTCGGCGATATCGCAACGACCAGAATCGGCAGGGCGGCACCTATCGAAAAGCTGAGGGCGGATGCCAGCGCAGCTTGCAATGGTTGAGCGCGTAACGCATCGGTAATACCCAGCTCGTCGCGCGCGTGTGCGTCGAGCGCGTTGTGTGCCATCAGCTGTGCGGCCACCTGCGTGGCCAGCGTTTGATCGAGCCCGCGGCCGACGTAAATCGCCGCCAGTTCCTTGTGCTCGCCTTCGCTGTCGGTGTGGAGTTCCAGCTGTTCTTTCGCCAGCTCGGCATTTTCGATATCGGCCTGCGAATGTACCGACACGTATTCGCCCGCGGCCATCGACATGGCGCCGGCTACCAGCCCGGCCGCACCGGTGACGAGAATACTGGCGTGGCTGGCATGCGCTGCGGCCACGCCGAGGATCAGGCTTGCCGTGGAAACGATACCGTCATTTGCACCCAGCACCGCCGCGCGCAGCCAGCTGATGCGCGCGGTAACGTGACGTTCGGCGTGTTTGCGTGAGCGCACGTGATGACCTGTCAGAGAATGTCCATCGAGTCGAAGCCAGCGTGTTTGCGTGGTTGGCTTCGACTCGATCCCATCAGGCGCCGCCTAGCGACGCGTCGACGATTTTCTGCGCCTCGGCCAGAATGTCCTTGAGATGGTCTGCGCTCTTGAAGCTCTCCGCGTAAATCTTGTAGATCGCCTCAGTGCCGGACGGCCGCGCGGCAAACCAGCCGCTGGGTGCGATGGCCTTGATACCACCGATCGCCGCGCTGTTGCCCGGCGCCTTGTCGAGCACCTGGGTAATCTTTTCGCCCGCCAGCTGATCGCTGTGCAACTGGTCCGGCGATAGTTTGGCCAGCTTGGCTTTTTGCGCCGGCGTGGCCGCGGCTTCGACGCGGTCGGCAAACGGTTCGCCCAGATCCTTGGTCATCTGAGCGTAGATTTCGCCAGGGTCCTTGCCGTGACGCGCGGTGATCTCGGCCGATAGCAGAGCCGGCACCAGGCCGTCCTTGTCGGTCGTCCATACCGAACCGTCGCGGCGCAGCAGCGAGGCGCCGGCGCTTTCTTCACCACCGAAACCGAGCGAGCCGTCAAACAAGCCTTCGGAAAACCACTTGAAGCCGACCGGCACTTCGTAGAGTTTGCGACCCAAGCGTTTCGCTACGCGATCAATCATCGCGGTGCTGACCACGGTCTTGCCAATCGCGGCCTTGTCACTCCACTGCGGGCGATTCTGGAACAGGTAGTCGATCAGCACCGACAGATAGTGATTCGGTTCCATCAAGCCGTTGCTGCGCGTCACGATGCCGTGGCGGTCGTGGTCGGTGTCGCAAGCAAACGCGACGTCGTATTTGTCTTTCAGCACGATCAGCCGCTGCATCGCGTATTTCGATGAGGGATCCATGCGGATCTGGCCATCCCAGTCCACCGTCATGAAGGCGAACTGCGGATCGACTGTATCGCTGACCACGGTGAGGTCGAGCTTGTAGCGCTCGGCGATCGGCGCCCAGAAATGCACGCCGGCGCCACCCAGCGGATCGACGCCCATGTGCACGCCGGCGCTGCGGATGATGTCGAAGTCGATCATGTTGCCGAGGTCGGCGACATAGGCGTCGAGGTAATCGTGCGTGTGCGTGGTCGAGGCCTTGCTCGCCTGCGCGAACGGCACGCGCTTGACCTCTTTCAGGCCGCCTTCGATTAGCTTGTTGGCGCGGTCCTGCACCCAGTTGGTGATGTCGGTATCGGCCGGGCCGCCGTTGGGCGGGTTGTACTTGAAGCCGCCGTTGTCCGGCGGGTTGTGCGACGGCGTGATCACGATGCCGTCGGCAAGCCCCTTCGTACGACCCTTGTTGTAGGTGAGGATGGCGTGCGAAATCGTCGGCGTGGGCGTGAACTCGCCTTTGGCCGAGATCATGGTTTCGACGCCGTTGGCCGCTAACACTTCCAGCGCGCTCTCGAATGCCGGCTGCGACAGCGCATGTGTATCGAAGCCGATAAACAGCGGACCGTCGATGCCCTTGCTTTTGCGGTATTCGCAGATCGCCTGACTGATCGCCAGGATGTGCCATTCGTTGAAGCTGCGCGTGAACGAACTGCCGCGATGGCCCGAGGTGCCGAACGCGACGCGCTGCGCGGCTTCACCCGGATCAGGCTTCAGATCCGAATACGCCGCCAGCAGTTTGGCGATATCGACCAGGATCGACTTTGGCGCCGGCTTGCCGGCGAGCGGGCTGATTTTCTGGCTCATTTCGGTGCCGCCGGCGAACGAACATCCTTGAGTCGGCCATCGCGCAGCTGGCGATAGCGGTGGATCAAGGTGTTGGTGGAGCTGTCGTGCGCCAGCTTGGGCTCGTCCTTGGCGGTCAGCTCGGCGATGGTGGTCTTGGCCAGCTGCTTGCCCAACTCCACGCCCCACTGGTCGAATGAATCAATATTCCAGATCGTGCCCTGCACGAACACGCTGTGCTCGTACAGCGCGATCAGCGTACCGAGGATATGCGGCGTCAGACGCGAGGCGAGAATCGTGTTGCTTGGCCGATTGCCCTCAAACGTGCGATGCGGCACCAATGCTTCGGCGGTGCCTTCAGCCAGCACTTCCTCAGCGGTCTTGCCGAAGGCCAGCGCTTCGCCCTGGGCGATCAGGTTGGCCATCAGCAGATCGTGCTGATCGCCAGCGGGTTTGTCGCTACCGTCGTGCACGGGCAGCGGGTTCAGCGTCTGGCCGAAGCCAATGAAATCGCACGGCACGATGCGCGTGCCCTGATGAATCAGCTGATAGAACGAATGCTGGCCATTGGTGCCCGGTTCGCCCCAGTAGATCGGGCCGGTGGCGTAATCGACCTCGCTGCCGTCGAGCGTGACGTGCTTGCCGTTGCTCTCCATCGTCAGCTGCTGCAGGTAGGCGGGGAAGCGCTTCAGATACTGCTCGTATGGCAAAACAGCGACTGTGGCGGCGTCGAGGAAATTGTTGTTCCACACGGCCAGCAAACCCATCAGCGCGGGAATATTCCGCTCCAGCGGCGTCTCGTGGAAATGCTTGTCCATGGCGTGGAAGCCAGCCAGCATTTCGCGGAAATGATCCGGGCCGATGGCCAGCATGGTCGACAGGCCGATCGCCGAATCCATCGAATAGCGACCGCCGACCCAGTCCCAGAAACCGAACATGTTGGCGGTGTCGATACCGAACTTGGTCACTTCTTCGGCGTTGGTGGATACCGCGACAAAATGCTTGGCTACCGCCTTGCCCTCGTCAGCGCCGCTGACATCGAGTGCTTTCAGCGCCCAGGCGCGGGCAGCGTGCGCGTTGGTCAACGTTTCCAGCGTGGTGAAGGTTTTCGAGCAGATGATGAACAGCGTTTCGGCCGCGTCCAGATCGCGCGTGGCTTCGGCGAAATCGGTGCCGTCCACGTTGGAGACGAAGCGGAACGTGATATCACGCTGGCTGTAATCGCGCAGCGCTTCATACGCCATCACCGGGCCCAGATCGGAGCCGCCGATGCCGATGCTGATGACGTTGCGGATGCGCTTGCCGCTGTGGCCGAGCCACGCACCGCTGCGCACCTTTTCCGAAAAGACAGTCATGCGGTCGAGCACTTCATGCACTTCCGGCACCACGTCCTTGCCGTCGACCAGAATCTTCTGGCCCACCGGCGCACGCAATGCCACATGCTGCACGGCGCGCTTTTCGGTGATGTTGATCTTGTCACCGCTGAACATGGCGTCGATCCGCTTGGGCAGATCGCAGGCCTCGGCCAATTCGCGCAACAGGCGAAGCGTGTCGGCGTTGACGCGCTGCTTGGAGTAGTCGAGGTACAGGCCGACCGCTTCCACGGTCAGCGTCTTGCCGCGTTCGGCGTCGGCGGCAAAGAGCTCGCGCAAATGCTGCTGACCGATCTGCGCAAAGTGCTTTTGCAGCGCCTGCCACTGCGGCCGTGAGACGAGAGGTGAGCTGCTCATTTCAGTGCAGGTCCTTTTGACTGGTCCTCAAGCTTGCCGGTCTTGTCGACGATCTGCTGCAACAGATGGGTCCACGATTTGACGAACGAATCGGCACCTTCGGTTTGCAGCTGGGCAGCCAGCGCGTCGATGTCGACACCGGCCTTGGTGATCTGTGTCAGCATGGCTTCGGCTTCCTTGCCGTCGGTCGGCATTACGCCATGCAGCTGGCCGTGTTCGGCAAACGCGTTGAGCGTTTTTTCCGGCATCGTGTCGACCGTGTTCGGCGCAGCCAGCGCGCTGATGTACAGCGTGTCGGAAGCGGCCGGGTCCTTGGTGCCGGTGCTGGCCAGCAGTAGTCGTTGCGGCTTGGCGCCAGCGGCAGCGAGCTTCTTCCAGCGCGGCGAATCGAGCAATTGCAGATACGCGTGATAGGTCTGTTGGCACACCGCGATGCCGAGCTTGTTGTGCAGCTCGGTCGGTAACTGCTTGTTGCTGGCAACATCCCAGCGGCTGACGAAAACCGAAGCGACCGAGGCGATATCCACCGACTGACCCGCTTCGTGGCGGCGCTCAAGTCCGCGCAGATACGCTTCCGCCTGAGCCAGATAGTGTTCGCGCGAAAACAGCAGGGTCACGTTGATCGGAATGCCGAGGAAGATCGCTTCCTCGATCGCCGGCACGCCTTCGGGGGTACCGGGAATTTTCACGAACAAATTGTCGCGCTGCGCCAGCGCGTGGATTTCCTTGGCGGCTTCAATGGTGCCTTTGGTATCGGCCGCCAGCAGCGGCGACACCTCCATCGAGACCCAGCCATCGACCTTGTCGGTGGCCTTGTAGATCGGCGCAAACAGGTCGGCCGCGCGGCGCAGATCTTCCAGCGCCAGCTCGTTGAAAAGCTTTTCGCCCGACAGGCCGGCCAGTGCCTTGGCATGGATGCCGGCATCGTAGGCGTCACCGCCACCGATCGCGGCATCGAAGATGCTCGGGTTGGAGGTCAGGCCGGTGACCGAATCCTCGGCGATATAGCGCGCCAGCGTGCCGTCGTCGAGCAGAGTGCGGGTGATGTTGTCCAGCCAAAGGCTCTGGCCGAGATCATGCAGTTGCTGGGTCGCTTTCATGCTTGCTCCTGAATTCCGATGTTGAAAATTTCGGTGTGTCGGTTGTGTTGTGCTTAATTGTCGTACTTAAAGATGGGGGCGATGTGTGATCAATTCACGGCCTCGCGCTGAATCGGCGGCGCGAGAGCGAAGTCCTCCCGCGTGTATCGGAGCAGGTCGGCGACGGCGTCAATTTTCATGTCCGGTGCCGAGCGCAGCTCGGGCGATGCATCGGCGGCATAACGACCCTGACGCACGAATACGGTGGTCAGCCGATCGCCGAGCACCTTTTTCATGTCGGCGAGAATGTTCGGCTTGTCGTCAATCATTACGTAACGCTGCGCGGGAAAACGCTGCTGCAGAAGATCGAGCTCGTGCTGCTTGTGCTCGTAGATCAACGCGTTGCCGTGGAAGGCATCGAAGATTCCGCTGTGCTGCAATTTGCGCGGCTGAAATACCATGTCGCCGTCGGACAGGGCCGAGGCCGGCCCGAGCGAGCGCACGTGTTTCACCACTTCGAGCGCGTGCGGATACAGCAGGTCGCCAAACGGGAAGTCAAGCAGAAAGGAAGACATCTTCAGCAGCGCAGGATCGTTTTGCAGGCCTTGACGAAACTCCTGCATGGTGCCGAGGTAGTCCGAGATGCCGAACTCGGCCCAGCGCTTTTTATGCAGTGACCAGTAACGCTCGCGCTCGGCCACATTGAATGACTTTTCCAGATGCGCGGACAGTTCGACTGCGAAACGATCGTTGTCGAACAGCGTGTTGTCCACGTCAACCAGAAAAAACACTGGGTCGAGCGCAGCGTCGCCGGTAGAACCGCTCAGCATGGAGAGGTTTCCTCCGGCGTCGGATCGTGCCAGCCTTCGTGACCGTCGACAATTTTCAATGCCTCCGCCGGGCCCCAGCTGCCGGGCTTGTAGGTGGCAACGGGTTTTTCGTGGGTCAGCACCTGATCGACCACGGCCCACGCGGCCTCGACGCTCTCATCGCTGGTGAACAGCGCGTTGTCACCGCGGATCGCATCGCCGAGCAGACGTTCGTACGGGGACTTTTCCGGCCGCGGGTGGTGCCGAGCGACCAGTTCGACCGGCTCGCCGCGCATTTTTTCGCCGGGCTTCTTGACCCGTGCACCTTCGGCGATGATCACCTCGGGGTTGAAGCGGAAGCGGAAATAGTTGGACTCTTTCTGGCTGATCTCGTCGAACAGCGACAGCGGCGGTGTCTTCATGTCGACGATCACCTCGGTGGCGGTGATCGGCAGGTTCTTGCCGGCGCGGATGTAGAACGGCACACCGTTCCAGCGCCAGTTGTCGATATGCAGGCGCAGGGCCACGAAGGTTTCCACATTGGAATCGGGCTTGACGCCCTCGACCTCGCGATAGCCCTTGTACTGGCCGCGAACCACATCTTTGGGGTCGACCGGTTTCATCGCGCGAAAGATGCGCAGCTTCTCGGCGCGCAGGGATTCCGGATCGCTGCCGACCGGCGCATCCATCGCCAGCATCGCGATCACCTGCAGCAGGTGGTTCTGCAGTACATCACGAATCGCACCGATGTCGTCGTAGAACGCACCACGACCCTGTACGCCGAAATTCTCGGCCATGGTGATCTGCACGCTTTCAACGTAGTTGCGATTCCACACCGGCTCGAACACGGTATTGGCAAAGCGGAAATACAGCAGGTTTTGCACCGGCTCCTTGCCCAGGTAATGATCGATGCGGAAGATCGCCTGCTCGGGGAACACTTCATGCAGGGTCGCGTTGAGTGCCTTGGCCGATGCCAGGTCACGGCCGAAGGGCTTCTCGACCACCACGCGGGCGTTTTCCGAGCAGCCGACTTTCTGCAGACCCTTGGCCACCACGCCGAACAGGCTGGGTGGAATGGCCAGGTAGTGCAGCGGCCGCTTGGCCTTGCCCAGCGCCTTCTTGATCGCGTCGAAGGTGGCCGGATCGTTGTAGTCGCCATCCACGTACTGCAACTTGGCCGAGAGTTTCTCGAACGCGTCCTTGTCGAACTTGACGCCCAGATCCTTGGCCGCCTTGGTTAGGCTGTCGCGCGCACGGGCGCGTAGATCCTTGATGCCCCAGTCCGAGTGGGCCACACCGATGATCGGCAGGTCCAGTCCGTCGTTCATGATCATTGCCTGCAGCGCAGGGAAGATCTTCTTGTAAGCCAGGTCGCCAGTGGCGCCGAAAAAAACCAGGGCATCCGAACGAAGTGTCGCCATAGCGATAACTCTCTCCATGTGGCTAGTTGTTGTACGGCTGTTGCGGTGGTGCTGTGGATCAAGATCGGACGGCGCATCGATGGTTTCAATACCTGCCGCCCGCCGAATTCGCAGAGTAGCTTGCGCGCAGGCGAGTGAAGTGTTCGCTAAGGTCGGCTAGTCGGTGAACAATGCGCGTCGATTCTTTCGTGTCGATGTCAGTTTGCCCGCGGATGCTGCAACTGGATGCGATGCTCCTGCCCGTCATTGGTCAGCAGCACGCGATCGTCCGTCGTCAGCTCGCCGTCCAGCCGCAGACGGCTTGGCGCGTCCGCAGCAACTTGCGTCACGTCGATCTGATACCAGGTCTGGCGATAGCGGTAGCGCATCGAGAAGCCCTCCCAGTCATGCGGCAGAACCGGCGTAAAGCGCAGGTGGCCGGCGTCCATGTGCAGGCCGAGCAGCGACTCGACCACCAGTCGATACATCCAGCCGGCCGAGCCGGTGTACCAGCTCCAGCCGCCGCGACCGACGTGGGGATCGACGGCATAGACGTCGGCGCTGACCACGTAAGGTTCCACCTTGTAGACATCGATTTCGGCCGCGTCGCGGGTGTGGCTGAGCGGGTTGATCATGCGCAGCAGTTCCCACGCACGCACGCTGTCACCCAGCTCGGCAAACGCCATCGTGGCCCAGATCGCCGCGTGCGTGTACTGGCCGCCGTTCTCGCGCACGCCCGGCACATAGCCCTTGATGTAGCCGGGATCGAGCGGGGATTTGTCGAACGGCGGGTCAAGCAATTGCACCAGTCGTGCATCGCGGCGTACCAAGTGCTGATCGAGCGAATTCATCGCCTGCTGCTGGCGTGCCGGATCGGCCACGCCGGAGATCACCGACCAGCTCTGCGCGATCGAGTCGATCCGGCATTCGTCGTTCGGCGCCGAACCTAGCGGCGTGCCGTCATCGTAGTAGGCGCGGCGGTACCAGGCACCGTCCCAGCCGTTCTGTTCCAGCGCGACCTTCAGCTTGGCCACTTCGCTCTCACAGCGTGTCGCGAACGCTTCGTCGTCGTGCAGGCGCGCAACGGCGGCGAACCGGTTCATCACCTCGCAGGAGAACCAGCCAAGCCAGATGCTTTCGCCGCGGCCGGCTTCGCCGACCCGGTTCATGCCATCGTTCCAGTCGCCGCAGCCGATCAACGGCAGGCCGTGCACGCCGCGTACCAGGCTGTGTTCGATCGCCCGCACGCAGTGGCGATACAGCGATTCGCGCAGGCTCGAGTGCTGCGGCAGATCGTAGTACGACTCCTCGCCCGGATGCAGCGGCCGGCCCTCGATGTAGCCGACGGTTTCGTCGAGCACTTGTCGATCGTCGGTCGCCAGCACATAGCGCGCGGTCGCCAGCGGCAGCCACAGGTAATCGTCGGAGCACGCCGTGCGCACGCCGCGATCCAGCGGCGGATGCCACCAATGCTGCACGTCGCCGTCGGGGAACTGGTGCGCGGCGCAGAGCAGGATCTGCCGTCGCGCGCTGTCCGGCGCGGCGTGCAGCATCGCCATCGAATCCTGCAGCTGGTCGCGGAAGCCGAACGCGCCACCGGATTGGTAGTAGCCACTGCGCGCCCAGAAACGGCAGGCAATGGTCTGGTACAACAGCCAGCCGTTGGCCAGCAAGTCCACCGCCGGATCGGGCGTCTTGACCTGTACGGTGCCGAGCGTGCGCTGCCAGTGTCCGCGCACCTTGTTCAGCGCATCCGTCGCCGCGACGCTACCGCGGAACCGCTGCACCAGCGAACTGGCGTCGGCCGTGTCGCGACCGAGGCCGAGCCGAAACACCACGTCACGCTGCTCGCTCTCGTCCAGCTCGATGATCATCTGCAGCGCGCCGCAGGGATCCAGGCCGGCGCCAAGGCGGCCGGACAGATGCGTTCGGCTCAGCGCGGCGGGCGAACGCATGCTGCCGTTGCGGCCGAGGAATTCGCTGCGGTCGCCGCCGATCGATCGGCTCGGATCGTCGACGTCGAAAAACGCCACGCGACCGGGAAACTCGGTGTTGTAGGCATTGCGGGCAAACAGCGCGCCGCTGGCCGCATCCGATTCGGTGACCACGTGCATGGCGGTTTTTTCGCGCAGGTCGCCCAGCGTCCACTCGGCGTAGCCGGTGGCACTGATCCGGCGCGGCCGGCCGGAATCATTGCGCAGTTTCAGCAGTGAGAATTTCACCGACGCGTCCAGCGCCACATAGATCCACAGCTCGGAGTAAATGCCGTCCTCGGTGTGTTCGAACACGCTGTAGCCGAAGCCATGGCGGGTCACGTATTCGCCAGTGCCGCGCGCAGGCAGCGGCGTCGGCGACCAGACCTGGCCGGTTTCCTCGTCGCGCAGATAGATCGCCTCACCGCTGGCATCACCGACCGGATCGTTGTGCCACGGCGTGAGTCGGAACTCGTGCGCGTTCTCGGCCCAGGTGTAGGCGCCACCGCTTTCGGAAATCACCGTGCCGAAATGCGGGTTGGCCAGCACGTTGGCCCACGGCGCCGGCGTGACGTCGTTCGGGCCCAGCACGATGACGTATTCGCGGCCGTCGCCGCTGAAGCCGCCGTAGGGATTGGGCAACTGCAGGCCGCGTGCGGCGTGTCGATCAACGTTCGCAACCGGCGGCGCCAGCAGGGCCGGCACGCTCGTCGGCGCGGCGCGGCGCGGTTTGCTCGGTTCAAAGCGCGGCATGTGGGTTTCCACCCAGCGCCGGCTGACCTGCTCGGCCAGCGTGCCGCGCGTGTCGGCCAGGATCACGCGCGCGCTGGCCTGGACCAGAATGCGGTCCTCGCTGGACAGCTGCTGCGCCGGCCGCACGAAGATGCCGCCGGGGCGATCGAGCAGGCTCGCCTCGCTGCCGGAGGCGATCAGGCCCATGATCTGGTCCTGCAGCTCCTGCCGGTAACCGGCGCGATCCTCGTTCCAGATCACCAGATCCACCGCCAGACCTTTCAGCCGCCAGTACGCGTGCGCCTGCACCAGCTGACGCACCAGCTCGATCCGCGCCGGGTCGGCAATCTGCAGCAGCACGATCGGCAAATCGCCGGAAATCGATTGCCCCCACAGGCCGGACTGGCCACGTCGGTTGGCCGCGATCAGGCCCGGTTCGGCGCGCATATTCGAGCTGGGGTAGATGATCGAGGTGGCCATGTGCTCGTACAGCTGCGCGTCGGCCAGCGAGGCGTTGAGCTGGCGCAGCAGCACTTGGCTGTGCGTCCAGGCCAGATCGAACACGCGATCGGCCAGATGGCGGTCGCGGTATTTGCCGATCAGCTGTACGCACGCATCGCGCGTGTCGCCCATGCCGGTGACAAAATCCACCGTGACCGACTGTTCCGGCTCCAGCGTGATGCGGCAGCGGATCGCCACGATCGGATCGAGCACCGAGCCATCGCTGTTCGACAGTTGCGCATGCGGATCACCGGCCGTGCCCATCGCCAGCGGCGCGGCGGCACTGCGGCCGCGGCCGATGAATTTCGCCCGATCGGTTTCGTAGGAGATCTCGTCGATATCGCCGTTGTGCACGGCGAGCAAATGACACATCCACGGCACGGCTTCGTCGTGCGCGCGCGGCCGGCGGGTGCAGATGATCGCCTGCAGCTCGGGCACCAGCTCGGTCTGCACGAACAGCTTGCTGAAGGCCGGATGCATCGCGTCGGCGATCGGCGGCGCCAGCACCACTTCGGCAAAGCTGGTCAGTTCGATCGTGCGGCGCGTGCGGCTGCGGTTGGTGATGCGCGTGCGGCGCAGCTCGATGTCGTCCTCGGGTGACACCACGATTTCGGTATGCGCATCAAACTCACGTTCGCGCACGCGGAACTCCGCGCGGGCATCGGAGAAGATCGCTTCGAACAACTCAGTTTTCTTCAACGTCGGCTGATGCGCGGTCGACCAGTAGGCACCGCTTGTCACGTCGCGCAGGTAGCAGAACATGCCCCAGTTGTCGCTGGTGATGTCCTCGCGCCAGCGCGTCAATGCCATGTCGCGACTGCGGCTGTAACCGCCGCCGGCGCTGCTGACCATGACGTGATAGCGGCCGTTCGACAGCAGTTGCACGGCAGGACGCGCACGATCGGGATCGGTGAACACGCGCAGGCGGGCTTCGGCCGCGCGCGACTGGCTGTCCATTTCGGGGAAGCCGGAAGCGTGCAGATATTCGGCCGCGGTTTTCGGCACGCGCTCCTGCAGCAGCAGACTGGTGGCCTGGAATTGCGGGTCGGATTCAAACCGCCGCTGCATCGGTTTGTCCAGCAGCGCATAGTCCAGCGCCAGCAGGCTCATGCCCTGATGGTGGACCATGAAGGATTGCACCAGCGCCGAGGTTTGTCCCAACGGCAGGCGCGCCGGCGTGTAGTCGATCGCTTCGTAGAAACCAAGTCGGCCTTCGGCGCCCGCCTCGACCAGTCGCTGCATGTTGCGGGTCGCCGCGGTCGGCGCGACCATCATCGCCATGACGGTCGCGTACGGCGCGATCACCACGTCGTCGCCGAGGCCGCGCTTCAGGCCGAGCCCGGGCACGCCGAACGCGCGGTACTGGTAGGTGAAGTGCGCATCGAGCGTGTTGTAGCCGGACTCGGAAACACCCCATGGCACATTCAACTGCGTGCCGTATTCGATCTGCCGGGCCACGGCAGCGCGGCAGGTCTGGTCGAGCAGGGTGCCTTCATAACTCGGCATCACCAGCATCGGCATCAGGTATTCGAACATCGAGCCGGTCCACGACAGCAGCACCGGCTGGCCGCCGCTGGTGGTCAGCAGACGGCCGAGCGAAAACCAGTTGTCCTGCGGCAGCTGGCCTTGCGCGATGGCGACGAAGCTGGCCAGCCGCGCCTCCGACGCCAGCAGATCGTAGAAGCCCGCATCGAGCCGGCGCTCATCCACGTTGTAGCCGATCGCGAGCAGGTCGCGGGCGCGGTCGTACAGGAAGCGGTAATCCATCAGCGCCAGCTCGCCGGTTTCCAGGGCGACCTGTTCAAGCAGTGCCATGCGTTCGCGCGCGCGTTCGCGTAGCGTTTCGGCATCGGCTTCGTCGGGCCAGACCAGGGGCTCGATGCGCGACAACTGGCGCAGGGTCGGGATGCCTTTGAACGTGGCGTCTTCGTCGGGCGGCGGATCGAGGTGGAAGTGGCTGGTCTCATCCAGCAAGTCGCTGCACTGCTGCAGCAAGGCGTCCAGCCAGAACTCGGTATCGCTCCCGGCTTCGACGGCAAGCGTGCGTGCCAGCGCATGTGCCTGGTCGAGCAACGTCTGCAGCATGGCCACCGCGGTGCCGGTGGTGGCCGGCGGCGAAGCGAGCGCGGCTTCCAGCGGACGCTGCAACGGGCTCAAGGAGCCTGCCGTCGCAGAGTCCAGCGACACCTGCAGCACGGACAGCGTATCGAGCAGGCCTTGCAATACGCGCGGCTGGAACACCGGCTCGTCGGCGAGGGCGAGCAGACCGGGGCGCAAGGTCAGCAGATGGCCGGCGAGGTTGCCGCTATCGACCGCCGAGATGTACAGCGGTGCCAGCGGCTGCAGGGTCAGCGTGTCGTACCAGTTGTAGAAATGTCCGCGATGGCGTGGCAGCAGGCGCATGGTGGCCAGCGTCTGCACGGTGCGGTCGAGTAACCGGCCGGCGCTGAGAAAACCGAAATCGTATGCGGCCAGATTGGCCAGCAGGGCCAGGCCGATATTCGTTGGCGAGGTGCGATGAGCGATCGCCGGCGCCGGCTGTATCTGCACGTTGTCCGGTGGCAGCCAGTGATCGGCTGGGCCAACGTGTGCATCGAAAAAGGCCCAGGTCTTGCGTGCCAGTGAGCGCAGAAACTGCATCTGTGCCGCGGTCGGCGCAAACGCTGGCGGCACGTTCGGCTTGCTGATCCACCACGCAATCGACGGCGAGATCAGCCACAGCAGCAACAGCGGTACGGCAACGATGAGGGCCATCGGCCGGTGCCACGCCAGCAGGGCGGCCAGCACCACTGCGAGCATCGGACCGATCCACATCAGCCGCCAGAGCGCGCCGGGTGCGTTGCTGCTGCGCTTTTCGACATCGCTCGAGGTCTGCCATTGCAGCAGCAGTTGGCGGCTGACCAGCATGCGCCACAAGGTGCGCAGGATCGCATCGAGGCTGTACAGCACTTCATGCGGTAGCCACGCCAGACCCAGCGCCATGCGCGCCAGATGCTGACCGGTGGAGCGCATTGCCGCGCGCAGGTGCTGGTCCATCTGCACTTCGGCCGGCTTCTGCACCAGGTCGAGCATCGCCGACAGCACCGGTGGAATCAGCACCATGGCCAGCACGGCCAGCATCCAGGAGAACGCCGGCGCGAGCAGGAACCAGCCGGCCACCAGCAGCACGAGCAACGAGGCTGGCACCAGACTGCGGCGCAGGTTGTCGAGGATCTTCCAGCGCGACAGTGAGGTCAGCGCATTTGTGCGCCAGCCATGCGCGGTCGGCGCCCATGGCAACAGCCACGGCAGCAGCTGCCAGTCGCCGCGAATCCAGCGATGGCGGCGCTTGACGTCGGCGCTGTAGCGGGCCGGGTATTCCTCGTAAAGCTGCACATCAGTCAACAGGCCGGAGCGCGCGTGGCTGCCTTCGACCAGGTCATGGCTGAGGATGGCATTGTCCGGAAACCGGCCTTCGAGGCTGAGCTCGAAGGCATCGATGGTATAGATGCCCTTGCCGATGAACGAGCCTTCGTGGAACACGTCCTGATAGACGTCCGACACCATCTGCGTATACGGATCGATGCCTGCATCGCTGGCGTACAGCTGGGCATAGCGCGAGCGCGCCGTGCTGGGCAGACTGACACCCACCCGCGGCTGCAACACGCCGTAACCCGACACCACGCGGCGCAACGCGGGGTCGTACACCGCGCGGTTGAGCGGATGATCGATGGCGCCGACAAACTCGTGCGCGGATTCGCGCGGCAGCTGGGTATCGGTATCCAGCGTGATGACGTATTGCACGGTAGGCAGCGTGTCGACATCGCCGACGATCAGCAGGTAACGGTCGCGCGCACCGCCGCGCAACAGCGCGTTGAGGTCGGCGAGCTTGCCGCGCTTGCGTTCGTGGCCCATCCAGGTCTGTTCGGCCGCATTCCACTGACGCGGGCGATGGAACAGAAAGAAGCGGTCCATTTCGGCGGTAGCGTACTTGTCGTTGAGCGCCTCGACGCGTCGCCTGGCCAGGCGCAGCAGCGCCTCGTCGCCCGGCAAGGTCTCAGTCGCTGCATCCGGAAAATCGGTCAATAGCGCAAAATGCAGCTGCGGATCGCGATTGCCGAGAAAGCGCACCTCCAGCGCTTCAACCAGTTCCTCGATGTCATGCGCGTTGCCGAACAGGCTGGGCACCACCACCATTGTGCGGGCGCTTTCGGGGATGCCGGCCGAATAATCCATCCGCGGAAGCGGCCGCGGTGGCACCGTCAGTGTGGCCACCCAGTTGAGCAGGCTCATCCCCAGCTGGCTGGCGAGGATGATTGACGGAATGGCGATGCCGATCAGCCCCCAAGTCGGCAGGGCGTTGTGCGAAGCGGATACCACCAGCGCGCGAGCGAACGCGAACGTGAGCAAGGCCAGTAGGCCTAGATAGATAGTCAGCGGCGCGCTATCGAGCACGCGGCGCAGCATCTCCGCCATCGTCGGCGTGACGCCGAGCTGCTGCTCCAGCATGCGGCGGCCCTTGTCGATCAGGTAGAAACCGACATGCTGTGCAACCGCGTTACTGGTGCCATCCGTTGCCGCGGCGCTGCGACTCAATGCCAGCACCGCTTTGGCCACGTCCGGTTCGTTCAACCGGTGCTTGCGCGAAATGGCCTCGACCACGTGGCGATAATCGTCGCGCGTGGTGAAGTCCATGCTGGCGTAGACGCCGGCCGGGTCTTCGCGCAGGAGCTGGTCGACGATGCTGGTGTGTTCGACGAAGTCGCGCCAGTCGATCGCCGACAGCGCGCGCAGGCTGCCGATGCTGTTGCCGATCGACACCTGATCGGCAGCCTGCTGTTGCGCTTCGAGCTGCACCAGATGCTCGATCGTCTGGCCGGATTCGGACAGACGCTGCTCGATCCAGCTCAACGGCAGCGCAAGCGAGGGGCTCTGGCCCTGCAGACGGCGCGCCATTTCGGCGACGAACGGGCCGGTCATCGGTGGCTTCGAGCGCGCCATGTCGGCGACCACCAGCACGACGCTTTTCGGGTCGCTCTCGGCGGTGGCGGTGAGATTGTCGGCCCAGCGCGCGGCCTTGCCGCGGTACTGCCAGTCAGCAATCACGCGCGCGGCGACGCGGCGCAGGTTTTCGATCAGCGCCAGCCGCAGCATGATCGGGATCGCCCACAGCTCGCCGAGCTTGAGCGGCGTCACGGTCTGATAGGCGTTGACGAAACGGGACAGGCTGGTGGTATCGACGCGACCGT